>CETG01118166.1_pt1 | contig 13452 bp, 15 predicted proteins | sample 361471 | NCBI WGS metagenome assembly CETG01 (sample SAMEA2622696, study PRJEB7988) | marine metagenome | isolation source: saline water (ENVO:00002010), including | reverse complement strand
GCAAATTATTGGCTACACAATGGAATGGTCAATGTTAATGGACAGAAAATGAGCAAATCCCTGAAAAATTTTAAAACTATTAGAGAATTAATAAAGTCAGGAATAAGCCCAATGACTTTGCGATATTTTGTTATGACGGTGAATTATAGAAAACCAATAGATTTCACTGAAGAAGCTTTAAAAAGTGCTTCTGAAGCTTGGAAAAACATTAACATAGCGCTTTCTTTTGTAGACATTATAAAAGATGCTTTTATCTCTATTGATAAAGATAAATTAATTGAAGAAAAATATAAAGATGTAATAAATTTAGAATTGTCTCAAAAAAAGCTCAAGTTTTCTGAAGCTCTGGGTAATGATCTTAATACAGCAGGAGCTATTGCAATAATTTATGATTTGGCTAAGCCATTAAAAAACTTTGTAAATCAATTTCAAAGGATAGAAGGTTTCGAAATTAAATTAAATGATAAATTTTTTCTTTTGGAGTATTTTAAAACTCTTCAAGAATTGACTGAGGTGCTTGGACTTAAAAAAGAGAATATAATAATAGAAAGCGAAATAAAAGAAGAAGAGATATCATCGCTTATTAATGAAAGATTAGAAGCAAAAAAGGGAAAGGATTATGAGAAGGCTGATAAAATTAGAAATTTGTTAAAAGAAAAAGGTATTGAACTTATTGATCAATCTTCCGAAATCACAAAATGGATTCGGTGTTAAATTTTAAGAAAAAAACCAATTTGAAATTTTTGTTTTTTAAATAGCCCTTTAAATGGGAAGATATTAGAAATATTAGAGAAAATTGAAATACATTACTGTTCTCGGTTCTACTGGTTCCATAGGGACGCAAACTCTTGAGATAGCTTGCGAACTCCCAGATAAATTTAAAGTCGTAGCACTTTCAGCCGGGAAAAATATTGATTTATTAACTGAACAAGTTAATACACATAAACCAGAAGTAGTTTCAATTGAGGATGAAAATCTCATAGAAGATTTAAAAGATAATATTAATAACTTAGATTTAGATAATCCTCCTGTGGTTTTGTGTGGTAGAGATGGGATTAAAACAGTTGCAGCATGGGATAAAGCAGATACTGTAGTAACAGGGATAGTAGGCTGTGCAGGTTTAATTCCAACAATGTCAGCAATTAATGCTGGAAAAAATATAGCGCTTGCTAATAAAGAAACTTTAATTGCTGCAGGACCTATTGTTATTCCTGCTTTAAAGAAAGCCAATAGTAGGCTTTTACCTGCTGATTCTGAACATTCTGCTATCTTTCAATGTTTACAGGGATTACCTAATTATGAACATGCAGATTTTTCAACTGGAGAGATTCCTAAGGGTTTAAAAGCAATACATCTAACAGCTTCAGGTGGTGCTTTTAGAGATTGGGATGTTCAGGACTTAAAGCATGTCACAGTAGCAGATGCAACTTCACATCCTAACTGGGATATGGGGAAAAAAATAACTGTAGATTCTGCAACTCTTATGAATAAGGGATTAGAGGTAATAGAGGCTCATCATTTATTTGGGACATCTTATGAAAATATTGAAATTGTTATACATCCTCAAAGTATTATTCATTCAATGATTGAGATGGAGGATTCTTCAGTCTTAGCTCAATTAGGTTGGCCAGATATGAAGCTCCCTCTTTTATATGCATTGAGTTGGCCAAAAAGATATAAAACAAGTTGGAAAAAATTAGATTTGGCAAAAATAAGTGAATTATCTTTTAAAAAACCAGATAAGCAGAAATATCCATGTATGGATCTTGCTTACTCTGCTGGAAAATGTTCAGGAACTATGCCAGCTGTTTTAAATGCAGCTAATGAAATGGCAGTAGATCAGTTTCTTAAGGAAAATATTTCTTTCCAAGAAATCCCAATATATATAGAAAAAGCTTGTGAATCTCATTTAAGTGATTTGTGTGAATTGCCAGAATTAGAAGAGATTTTAAAATTTGATAATTGGGCGAGAATTTTCGTAAAAGAGGAGATAAAGAAACAAAGAAAATTAATTAATATTAAATAATTCTTGCGTTTATAAATATATTTAAGTATTTAATATTTTAATCTATCCTTTTTAAATATAAATAACTTAAGATTTTCCTGAATTGGAATATGGGATGGAATTTATTACGTTATTTTTTTTGCATTATTTAAATAAAAATTTGTCCAATTCACAACTACTTCATCTGACCAACAACCTGTTGGAGAATGAAAGCCATTGTGGCCTCCTTTTTCTGATATGAGAAATTGAATGCAATTATTAAAATCTTTTAATGAATCTTTTAATTCTAAAGTGGGTTTATAGGGCACCCATGGATCATCTTTCGCATGAATTAATAGTGTTGGAGGTAGCTTTAAAATTTCATTTTTAATTCTGTGAATGGGAGAAGCTTTAAAGTAATAATCCTCTACAGAGGAGTAACCCCACATTGGGGCGGTTAAAAATTTATCAAACTCTTTGATGGTTTTAATTTTTTTGTTGATGAATTCTTTTCTTTCATAATTATTATTTTCATATACGATACTTTCAAGGACTTGTTTTTTCAAACGATTTATTAGCCATTTTTGATAAAAATAATTTCTTGATCTCTCTATACATTCACTAGAGGATAGCAAATCAATAGGAGTGCTTACACACGCTATTCCATCAAAAAGTTTATTTTTATTTTTGTAGTCTAGGCATGCATTTAAAAGTATTGTTCCTCCTAGAGATAAACCAACAGCAAAAAAAGGAGGAAATATCTTTTCATTTTTCCAATTTGTGTAGCTTAAAAAATAATTATTTTTTAAAAAATTAACTGCTGAAATTATATCGTTTGAACATCTTGCTGAATAATTATTTTTAGATAAATATCTCCCCGATCCAGCTCCCCTTAAATTTAGTTTGAATATTGCAAAACCATCCTCTAAAAATCTTTGAGCAATTCTTCTTAACCCATATCTTTTTGTAGAACCTCCAAGTCCATGAGTTAAAAAAATTAAGCCTTTAGGAAATTTATTGTTATGAGGTAACTCAAGATAACCTTGAATGAATTCACTTCTATATTTATCTGAACTGATATTTTTTACTGGGATTAAAATCTTTTCTATATTTTTTGAAAACTTAAAATTAATACATAAAGAATCTCTAATTGTTTGAAGATCGCCTCCAATCCATGGGAAAGATTCTTTAAATTCATAAGATTCAGGAATCTTAAATTTATTATTATTTAGTTCCAACTCCTAGTTCCTTTAGCTCAGATATTAATTCACTTAAAACTTTTTTTGCATCTCCAAAAACCATTGATGTATTAGATAAATCAAAAAGATCATTTTTGATTCCTGAGTAACCTGCATTCATTCCTCTTTTGATTACAAATACAGTTCTTGCCTGTTGAACGTCAAGAACTGGCATCCCATATAAAGGGGAGTTCCTATCATTTTTTGCTTGAGGATTTACTACATCATTTGCTCCAAGAACTAAAACAACATCGGTGGCAGGAAAATCTGGATTTATTACTTCCATTTCTTTCAATTGTTCATAAGGTACATCTGCTTCTGCAAGTAAAACATTCATATGGCCAGGCATTCTTCCCGCAACAGGATGAATAGCATAGGTTACTTCAATTTCGTTTTGCTCTAGTATTTTGGTAACTTCTCTTAGGGTATGTTGTGCTTGTGCAACGGCCAATCCATATCCAGGCACAATTATTACTTTATTTGCTGCTTCAAGTGTCAGGGCACATTCTTCCACACTACAAGATGTAATGTTTGAATATTCTCCTCCCCCAGAAGAAGTTTTACTTTGTGAAGCTAATGTGCCTCCAAAAAGTACAGAAATTAATGATCTGTTCATACCCTTACACATTACTTGTGTAAGGATTAATCCTGCAGCACCAACCATTGCTCCTGCGACTATAAGTAATTGACTACCTACAACAAAACCTGCTGAAGCGGCGGCTATCCCAGAGTAACTATTCAATAATGAAATAACTACTGGCATGTCTGCTCCACCGATAGGTAAAGTAACTCCTATTCCTAATAACAAAGATCCTATTACTAATAACCAAATTGAATTAACATTCCAATTCTGGACAAGATCAATTAGAGCAACCAGTGAAATTATGGCAAGAGAGATATTGAATAAATGTCTTAATCTGCTTTGAGTCCAATTAGGAGTTGATAACCAACCTTGCAGTTTGGCCATGGCAACTATTGAGCCTGAGAAAGTTATTGAACCAACAAAAATAGTTATGGAAATTGAAATTATCCCAATAAAGACATTAAAAGAATAAATTTTATCAAAGTTACTATTGAAAATGGCTTCACCAAGGGCGACCAAAAGCGAAGACATACCACCACAGCCATTAAATAAAGCAACTGTTTCAGGCATTGAGGTCATTGGAACTTTTTTAGCAGTGATAGCTCCAAATAAGCCGCCAATAGTCGTCCCAACTATTATCCAAGTCCAAGAGTCTAGAGAAACCCCTCCATCCGCATTTAGAATGTATTTGGATAACAAGCCTACCACTGCAAGGAACATTGCTATAGCAGCTAATCTATTTGCATCTTTTGCTGTTTTGACTTTCGATAAACCCTTTATTCCCAGAGCTAGCAATAAAACTGAAAGGAGATTTACTACAAATTCAATTACATTTGGATTTAAAAAATTCATGATTTATTAATTTTTTTTGTTTTTTTTGCGATCAAACATAGACAACATTCTGTCCGTAACAAAGAAACCGCCAATTACATTAAATAATGCGAATCCAAGAGCAATAGAACCAATAATAAGTAATGGTTTATTTTGGCCAGCTTCAATAATTAGGATTAAGGCTGCTATCATTGTTATCCCTGAGATTGCGTTAGCACCACTCATTAAAGGGGTATGAAGAGTTGGGGGGACTTTCCCAATTAATTCCAATCCCAATAAACTGCCAAGTAGCAAAATCCAAAGACCTGTTTCAAATGACATAATTTAGTTTTTCCCTCCTTTAGCAAAAACTTTTTCTTGAAGGATAGCTCCATTATCGCTTAATAAACATCCTAAAATAATTTCATCGTCCTTTTTAATTTCAATAACACCATTATTAATAAAGGGAGTAATTAATGCAAAGAGATTTTTGGAATACAAGCTACTTGCGTGAAATGGAACTGATGAAGGTAATTCAGAAGCCCCTATAAGTTTGACCCCTTTTCTTAAAATTGTTTCGTTTGGCTTTGTGTTCTGACAATTTCCACCTTGTGATACGGCTAAATCAATGACGACAGATCCAGGTCTCATTGTATCAAGCATTTTTTCATTTATTAATATTGGAGCTTTTTTTCCTAGAACTTGAGCGGTACATATTGCAACATCTGCCTCTGATAAATATTTTGTAAGTATTTTTCTTTGTTCTTCAAGAAATTCAGAGGAAACTTCTTTGGCATATCCTCCAGATTCCGAAGGCTTCTCTTTAATTTCTGGAAGCTCAATAAATTTTGCTCCCAATGACTCAACTTGTTCCTTTACAGCAGGTCTGATATCAGAAACAAATACAAGTGCTCCTAATCTTTTTGCGGTAGCAACTGCTTGGAGACCCGCAACACCTCCTCCGAGGACAACAACTTTTGCAGGTTGAACTGTCCCTGCGGCAGTCATTAGCATTGGGAAATACCTATCAAGCTCATTAGCTGCAAGTAGAACAGATTTATAACCAGCTATGTTTGCTTGAGAAGAAAGTGCATCACTTGATTGAGCTCTACTTATCCTTGGTAATAATTCTAAAGAAATTGCAGAAACTTTACTTTTTAATAAGTATTCAAAAAGATTAGAATTCCCATAAGGATTAAGAAGGCCAACTAATAAGGCGCCAGGTTTTAGATTATTTAAAACTTTTTCATTAGGACATTGTACGCAAAATATTATGTCCGCCTCATTCCAGGTTTTTGGATCTCCTTTTTCAAATATTTTTCCACCGCTTTCAATAAATGAAAAGTCATTAAACCCTGATAGTTCTCCTGCTGATTTTTCTATATAAACCTCACAACCAAGCGAATTTAATTTTTTTACAGTTTCTGGAGTAGCTGAAACTCGCCTCTCACCAAGAGATGTTTCACAGGGAATGATTAATTTTGTCAATTTTATATATTTTTAATCAATATTAAGTATATTTTGATTTAAGTCAAAAGTCTTAGAATTTTATTAAACATATATTTTCTTTTTTTTAAAAATTAGCTATTAAGAAATTATATAGGAATATCTTACTTAAAAAAATGAGTATAAAAGCAATTGAATGTCCAGACGGAGTTTGCCATAGCCATCATGGTGGACATGCAGTGCCAAGGCAAGCAATGCAAAAAAATTTACAAAATCATGGAAGGGAATGGTGTGAAAAATTGGCAGAGAGAATTTATGAGATGTCAGTTGATACCTATTCTCAAACGGTTATGCCTAGTTTACACTCTTCTGGTTGGCAAAGAAGGCATTTGGATTGGGAATTTAAATTAGCAGAAAATGATTCAGAACCTGATGAGGCATTGGTTGAGGGGATTATTAATGCTACAGAAAGCTTCCTTCGAAGTAGTGAGGTGCATAGATTGTTTATTCAAGAATTAGTTCAAGGTACTTTTGAAGAGGCAAATGATAAAAAAATTATTTCAAAGGCTATTAAATCAATTATTGAAGATGAAATTATAAATTTATTAAGAGATAAAAAGGATACTCTAGTAGAAAAAATTTCAAAGAAATTAACAGTTGAAGAGAATATAAGTGCAGAATTAGCAAAAAATTCAGCTAAAGAAGGTTTTGATGAAGTAGAAAGATTGCTTGTTAACCATACGGAGGCAGTTTAACTTTAATTCTTAATATTTATTTTATATTTATAGTTATAACTGGGTCAAATATAAATAAAAACAAAAGTTTTTGTAATTTAGTACAAATTTGTATGTTTTAAACACATGTTTATTCTGGCAATGTGCTTTCCTATATAAAACAAAGCTTATTGCGTTATGAATAATTTTTCCCAAAGAAGAATAGACGTGGCTACTTGCTGGGCTTCAAATAGGATATCTGTAATGGATACCTTAGAGAAATATGAAGAAAGTTACGCAATAGCAGAGGAATTTAGAGAATGGATTGTAAATATTGGCCAAGATAAAGAAAAACTCTCAAATTATGTAATGAATTTCCCAAAAGATTTAAAACATTTCTTTGATAAAGAATTAAATGATTAATTTAATTTTTATTTATATGTACCTTTATTTAGATTCTTGTCGTCAAATTTATAAATTTAATATTTAGAATATACATACAAATAAATTAATAATTTATGGATAAATCAGAAATTCTAACTGAAGTTGAGAATCTCGTAATAATTGGTTCTGGTCCTGCAGGTTATACTGCTGCTATTTATGCTGCTAGGGCAAATTTACAGCCATTGCTAATTACTGGTTTTACTTCAGGCGGAATTCCTGGAGGTCAATTAATGACAACCACGTTTGTAGAAAATTTCCCTGGATTTCCGGATGGAGTTCTTGGACCCGACTTGATGGACTTGATGAAGGCACAAGCAGTAAGATGGGGTGCAAAGCTAATTGAGAGTGATGTAGTTTCTATTGATTCGAAGAATAAGCCATTTAAATTATCCACATTAGAGGAAGAGATATATACAAATTCAATGATAATTGCAACAGGGGCAAGTGCTAATAGATTAGGAATAATCAACGAGGAGGAATTTTGGAGTAAAGGTATTAGTGCCTGCGCTATTTGTGATGGAGCTACCCCCCAGTTTAGAAATGCTGAGTTAGCTGTAGTAGGAGGAGGTGATTCTGCCTGTGAGGAGGCCGTTTACCTTACAAAATATGGAAGTAAAGTTCATTTGATTGTTAGGTCTGAGCACCTAAGAGCGAGTGCATCAATGGTAGATAGAGTTAATGCAAATGAAAAAATAACAATACATTGGAATACTTCAGTAATTGAAGCTAAGGGAAATAATTGGCTTGAAAAGGTTGAAACTCAAAATAAGGAAAATAAGCGAGGAGAAATTAAAATTAAAGGATTATTCTATGCAATTGGCCATACTCCAAATACTAGTTTCCTTGAAGGTCAAATAAATATTGATGAAAAGGGTTATATCTCATGCAGAACTGGTAGACCAGAGACTTCCGTAGAAGGGATTTTTGCCGCAGGTGATGTTTCAGATTCAGAATGGAGGCAGGGAGTTACAGCTGCAGGAAGTGGCTGTATGGCAGCATTGGCGGCTGAAAGATGGCTCTCTGAAAAAAAATTATCTAAATTAATTACAAGAGATCAGCCTGATCCAATAAAATCTGATAAATCTAATAATTTTGATGACGAAGAAGTTACAGAAGAGACTTTTGATATAAATTCAAAATGGCAAAAGGGGAGTTATGCTTTAAGAAAGCTTTATCATGAGAGTAGAAAGGCCATTTTAGTAATTTTCACCTCTCCGACATGTGGGCCTTGCCATGTATTAAAACCTCAACTAAAAAGGATTATCGATGAGCTTAATGGTGAAGTTCAAGGAATTGAGATTGATATAGATAAGGATCAGGAAATAGCTAAGCAGGCGGGTATTAATGGAACTCCAACAGTACAGCTTTTTAAAGATAAGTTGTTAAAAAAACAGTGGAAAGGCGTTAAACAAAGAAGTGAATTTAAAGAAGCTATTGAAAATATTCTTAAATAAGTTAAACAAATAAAATGAATTTGTTCTACTTTTTCTTTTGATTGTTTTGTTTTGTATTAGATGACTTACCACCTCCCCCTGCATTTCTTTCTCGGTATGTGATACGCCCTCGCGTTAAATCATAAGGACTTATTTCAACAAGAACTTTGTCTCCAGCTAAAAGTTTTATTCTGAATTTTGTTAACTTTCCTGCCGCTCTGCATAAGCATTGATGACCTTCAGGCTGTTCAAGAGTTACTAAATAAAAACCGTTACCTTGTTCCTTTTCTATTACACCTGAAGTTTCAATCATTAAATAAGTTATTACTAGTTTTATCTTATCAGAAAAAGAATGAAGTATATTTTTTCTAATTTACTAAATATATATTATTTTTTTGTGAGGTTCTTAAAAAATAAATTATAGAAATTGATTAATTTCATTTATGAGAGTGAGTTGTCCATAGTAGAAATTTGCTTTGGCAATTTTTTCTTTACTATCTAATTGGTCAAAGAAAATAAATCCCAAACTTTGCCAGTGAGAAGATTCGCATACTTTATTCAACTCTGAAGTTGCTTCCTCAGCAATAATTTGCAATCTTCTTGAAAGATTCTTTGATCTGGAAATAGACATATCATTAAGTACTTAAGTACAAATATACTACTCAGTGAATTTTATGCAATAATTTTTTCTTAAAACGGTAATCTTTTTTTCTCTTCAATATCTAAATCAACTTCCATCTCTTTAAGCCTTTTAAGAATTTGTTGGTAATACTCTTTTATATAGAATTCGAGAGAAGTCATCTCATTTTCATTAATATCTAAAATTTCATACGTTTTATCCATTTCACTATTTAATTCAATTCCACTACTGGTAACCTCAGCGAAAGCAAGTCTTTCAGCAACATTTAATGAGTCTTGAAAGAAAGAAACTGCATTTTGTGTCGCCTTAATTACAAAATCAGAAATTCTAAATATTTTTGCTTTTCTGTTACTATATTTTTCACATAAAGATATTATTTCATTTGCATCCCATGCTTTAGGACCAACTAAAGGAAGTTTATTTTTGAATGTTTTTGAATTGTCAATTGATGCAACAATAATTTTAGCCATATCTTGTGTGTTCATATATGCAATCTTAGTAGGAGTACCACTCACCCAAACAGCTTGATTTTCAAGAATTGGTATTGCAAATTGACTAATTACTCCCTGCATAAAAGCAGCGCTTTGAAAAATAGTGTAGTTGAAATCAGATTTTTCTAAAAGTTTTTCTGTACAATATTTAACGTCCATGAGAGGGACATTTCTGAAATTTTCAGTTAAAAGTATAGATATGAAAATTATTCTCTTTATATCTTTTTCTTCGCACTCATTAAAGAGATTCAGTTTTCCTTCCCAGTCTGTTTCATATATACTTTCTCTATCTTCTGGTCGACTAGTTGAAGCGTCGATCACAGCCTCTATATCTTGTAAAGCATACCCAATATCATTTTTTCTTAATATGTTTCCTTTTGTTAATTCGCATCCCCATTCTTGAAGGAAGGAAGCTTTTCTAGGATTTCTTACGATACATCTAACATCATGACCTTCTTCAATAGCTTTTTTCGCTATTTGTCTTCCTAATGTTCCTGTTGCTCCTACCAATAAAATTTTCATACGTATGAATATACTGCACTCAATGACAATAACTTACTTTTAAACATATTCGCGAGAATTAATCTCCTTGAAATTTTAGTAAGAGCGCTCCTCCAATTAAACCTATTGGGATTAAAATCCAGAAAACAGCTGCAATACTAAAAATCTCTTTTGCCATGGAAAATAAAAACCTTAAATTATTGTAATTATGGCATTATTTTTGTTAAAAAATAATTAATAACAAAAACTTAAAATTTTGAAAAATATGAATAATCAAATAGTTAATGATTTTTACAGCAATTCTAGTTATTGGAATTGGAACGGATATAAGATTGCTTGGAACTTAGAAGGTAAGAAAAATAATGATCCTATTATTTTTATACACGGTTTTGGAGCTTGCAGCGCTCATTGGAGAAATAATATAAAATTTTTTGTTAATAAAGGATATGCAGTTTATACGATAGATTTATTAGGTTTTGGAAAATCTGATCAGCCAGGAATAAAACAAATAGGTTTTTTAGATAATGGTGTTTGGTGTGACCAAGTTACAGATTTTATTAAAGAAGTAATTAGACCTCTAAATTCAAAAAAAATTATTTTAATTGGTAATTCTCTTGGTAGCTTAGTGGCTTTAACTTGTGCTGTTTCTATCCCTTATGAGATCTCTGGAGTTATTGCTTCACCTCTACCGGACCAATTTAATTCCAAAATAAAAATTTCAAGTATTGGTTCCTTTTTAAGGAAAATTAAAATAAAGCTAGTAAAAATATTTTTTATATTTTTACCAATTGAACTAATTTTATTTCTAATAATCAGATTAGGATTTATTTCTATTGGTTTATCATCTGCTTACCATAAAAAAAATAAAGTTGATAGAGAATTAATTAATATTATAAAAAAACCGGCGATGAGGAATACTGCTGCTAGATCTCTTAGAGCAATGTGTATAGGTATGTCAACCAGAAACTATAAACTTAAAGCACCCTATTTATTGGATATTTTATGCAGGATTGAGAAGATCCCTTTATTGATAATTTGGGGGGCAAGAGATAATTTTATACCTTTATTTTTGGGTAAAAGGATTGCAAATTTCTATTCATGGGTAGAATTAAAAATAATACCTAATTCCGGTCATTGCGTTCATGATGAGGATCATAATAAATTCAATGAGATTTCATATCAATGGATTAATGGTTTAAACTTTTTTTAAAATGAAACACACTTTATCTGTATTAGTAGAAGATGAATCGGGAGCTTTAAGCCGAATATCAGGATTATTCGCAAGGAGAGGTTTTAATATTGATAGTCTTGCAGTTGGTCCAACTGAGGTTAGAGGTATTTCAAGATTAACAATGGTTGTAGAGGGTGATGATGAAACTCTTCAACAAATGACAAAACAATTGAATAAACTTTTTAATGTTTTGGGTGTTATTGATTTAACTAATCTAGCAGCAGTTGAAAGAGAATTAATGCTTTTGAAGGTTTCTTGCAAGGAAGCAACAAGGAGCCTTATTTTAGATCTAGTACAAGTATTTAGAGCGAAAGTGGTAGATGTCTCTGATATAGCTTTAACTCTTGAAGTTGTTGGAGATCCAGGTAAGTTAGTCGCTTTGGAAAAACTACTTGAACCATATGGAATTTTAGAAATAGCAAGGACAGGTAAGATTGCTTTAAAAAGATCTTCTGGTGTTAATACTGAAATGTTAAAGAGCAATAAATATAAAATAGAAATTTAACTTTTTGAAATTATTTTTAAAATTTTATCTTTTTCATCTATTTTATTAAGAATTTCAAATCCTTTTAAAACTTTTCCAAAAAGAGCATATCTGCCATTAAATTCTCTAGATTTATCCAATAAAAAGAAGAATTCTGTTGAAGAGGATTGATTAAGGCCTACTTTTACCATAGCTAATGATCCCTTATTAAAAAAATGCTTAATTCTTTTAAGCTCCATGGGGTTAGTTATTTGCAAACGGTAAAGGGGCTCTTTGGAATCTTTAATAGCGATTTCTAAAGGAATAGTAATATGTGATTTAAATTTTAAAAGATTGTTTGTAATAAACGAGGCATTATCTAACTTTACGCCTGAATGAATAATTTTTGTGTTGGGATAATTTATTATTTTGTAGAATTTTTTATTATTATAAATACCTTGATTGACGTTTTTTAAAAAATTAGAAACTGTGACAGGATTAGTATCACCATAAAGCTGTATATCAATTTCCCCTTTTGAAGTAATAAAGGTAATAATTTTTATATCTCTTTGACAATCTAAAACCAATTTTTCGCAGTAATGTTTAGAATCCTTTTTTATTTCTTTTAGGCAACTTGTCAAAATTACTAAAGCAGTAGTTATAAATAAGAATTTGCTGTATTTTTTAATTTTTTTTATTTTAAACCCTCCAAATTTACATTTAGAAATTTAGCTAATCTAGCTCCTTCTTCTTCAACTTGAAGTAATGGCTTAAGTTCTCCAGCACCACTTAAAGGTAAAATTTTCTTTCTGCCTTTGAGAACTAGAGCAATTCTTCTTCGAGGATTAAATCCTTCACTTATATCAAGCTTGACTGATTTGATTTCTTCAAAATTAACCTTAACTTCTACATCTTTAAAAAGTCCTTTTCTAGAAATTTCTACAATTTTTAAATTCTTATCAAATTTGTTGTATCCAGAACCAAAATTTATCCATACCATGTACCACAAATAAAAGTTTAGTAAATTTGCGATAACTCCATATGCTCCCATAATTAACCCTTGGGGAACGAACAAAAGGGTTGAGGGATTACCAAGAGGGAGTAAGTCCCTTCCTGTGTAACTAGATAAAGAGGCAAGAATAAAACCTACTCCACCTATTGTTAGCATTCCTCCAATCAGATAATTAGATAACTTCCTTGAACCGTTAATTTTTTGTTCAATTTGTGTGAGAGAAATGAAGTTCGAATCCATATTTGCTTCTTACAATTTTTATAATCCAACTTAAGTTAACAAATTATTAGACCAAGTTACTACATATCTGGAGTATTTCTACCTATTTTTTATTAAAAAAGTTAGGAAAGCTTTACAAGGCATTTCATATATGGAAAGATTTCCCCACATTACCCATAATCTTTGTTAAAGTCTCTTCGTATCCCGAAGCTAAAAACGTTTTCTCATGACGATCGCCGTTGGA
>CETG01005479.1_pt1 | contig 13466 bp, 9 predicted proteins | sample 361471 | NCBI WGS metagenome assembly CETG01 (sample SAMEA2622696, study PRJEB7988) | marine metagenome | isolation source: saline water (ENVO:00002010), including | reverse complement strand
TCATAGGAATTCATCTCGCTCAAGACCAGACTCTGTTCCTCTCCAGCGAGAATTCGCTCAACGGCAGAACGAGTCTCGGCATGAATCGCCTGATCCCGCTCTGCATCCCCCTCACGACGCGGTCGCCGAGAACCACGGTCGCGATCTCTACCCCTGCCTCGACCGCCCCGATCATCACGACGCGGCCGATCCTCATCACGACGGGGCGATCTGGAGCGACTTCGATAGCCTTCCACATCAAGACAGATCTTGAGCTCATCCTGACCGTCCAGCACCGCGCTCGCCAAGAGCAACTCAAAGGCCTTGAGATTACGACCCTCTTTACCAATCAGCAGCCGACCATCCTGCTCGCACTGGACCTCAACCAACAGCTCTGCCTCAGACTTAAAGACAGCACGGACCTGGGCCTCCGAACCAAAACTATTGAGACAATCACGCATCCACTGGGCAGCCTGATCAGCGCGAGCACGGAGATTGGCGCGACCTGCCAAATCCTCTTCACTGCGCATCGATGCACTTATCTGGACGGTATAAGCGCCACCACGAAAGTGTTCACGAACAAACTCATAGCGAATTTCATCGCTGACAACGGCCCCCAGCTGTTGGGTGGCTCGGCCAATCGCCTCGTTCAGGGTCTTACCTTCAACCGTGATGATCTCACTCATCTCAAACCTCGCTTCATTTCTTCTTACGCGACTTGCCGGCCTTGGCACCAGCTTTGTTGGCTCCATCAGAAGCAGCCTTGTCAACCGGCTCGCCGTCATCATTAGAACGATGGATCAGCCACTGCTGACCAATGCTCAAAACATTGTTCACCAGTATGTAGAGAACCAGACCAGCGGGCAGGGTGAACATGATCACCGAGAAGAACAGCGGCATCATCCGCATGATCTTTTGCTGCATGGGATCGGCCGATGCAGTTGGAGTCATCTTCTGCTGCAGCCACATGGTCACGCCAAGCACCAGGGGAAAGACCCCCAGAGGGTCACGCAGGCTCAAGTCAGCGAAGTACAAGAATGAAGTCTGGTAGAGCTCGACGGAATTCCACAGAACCCGATAAAGAGCGAACCAGATCGGCATCTGCAGCAACATGGGCAGACAGCCACCCAACGGATTGACTCCGTGCTCCTTCCACAGCGCCATCATCTCTCGGTTCATGGCCTCTTTATCGTCGCCGTGCTTTTCCTTGAGCTTCTCAATCTCAGGCTGCAGTTTCTGCATTCCCTTCATGGATCGATAAGACTTCTGCGACAGCGGAAAAAGGGCCGCCTTGATGCAAACGGTCAGCAGGATGATGGAGATTCCCCAGCTACCCACCAGAGAGAAAATGAACTTGAGGAACGCCAGAATGGGCAGCGCAACCACCCCAAACATGCCGAAGTTGACGCTTGAGGCCATCTTGAGGCCCGCATCTTCGAGAATGTCGAGTTCCTTGGGGCCCGCATACAAACGAAAGGCAAAGGAGACCACCTCACCCGGAGCGAGAGTCTTACTTGAGGCCTGATAGACCGCTCCATATCGCTCATTGCCTGGAGCTCTGGTCATGACCAGCTGGCCATTCAGCGGCTGCGTGGGTTCCAGAGCAACAAGAAAATAGCGATCCCCCACCCCGAACCAATCCACTGGCCCGTCAAAGCGTCGCGCTTCGTCCTCAAGATTATCGGGAGGATTGCTTTCGACCTCACCGTTGAGCTGGGCCCAGACTTCAGATTGGGAGCCGAACTGGCCGACCGCCGGCTTCATGTGGTCAGCCACCCCCACCTGAGGAATCAGCTCAAGAGGCTGCGCGCTGATGTTCTTGAAGCTGACCAGATAATCGAGAAGATAGCCCTCTGTAGGCAGACTGAAGCGCTTACTAACCTCAACAGAGCCGCGTTCCTTCTCAAACAGCAGCACATTTTTCTGTTCCTTAACCCGATAATGACCGAGGTCGGCGGCGATACCATCGGAATCGATACCGACCGGAAACAGGACCTCTCCTGCTTGCCCCTGAACAATATTGACCGCTCCGGTCGAAGGGAGTTCGGGCCAGCCCATATCGAACTCACCCCAGTCAAAACCACTGGTGAAACCCTTCAACAACCAGGTAGGTAGCCAATCCAGTTCATAGGCCTCCTGATATGCACGAATCTGCAGAGTGGTCGGAGAGCCACCAAAATTGGACCAACGACTCGCTGTGCTGCGATCAACCCCAAGTTCATCCAGATCTCCCCAATTCCGCTCAAGCTCAATAGGGGGAGTAGGTGGCTTTAACTTGCGAGCCTCAAGTGGCTGGGCGCTACGCGCTGAATCGTCATCATCACCATTGACGTCCACAACCGCTGCGGTCGATGACTCGGCTGCTTGTTCGGCAAGCGGCCCAACAGCCTGTTGCGGAACCGACACTGGCGGTACCGGTGGTGGCTCAAATACGAAACTCTGAAAAATCCACAGCACCAGAACGGACAGCACCACGGCCGTCAGTACGCGCTTTTCCTGTTCGGGATCGGGGGATGGCTGCATCGTCTACTTCAAGGCTGTGTAACCCAGGCTTCCTTCGAGTCGGCGCCATCGTCAAGGCTTGGTGGCACCTCCGTCAAGGGGAGCTGACCACTTGCTTCAATAGAACAAGACCTGCGCTCAACAGATTCAGTCAAGACCAAGGCACTCTCATGTCCAGGCACCGGATCAAATCCACCGGCAGAGAAAGGCTGACAACGCCCTAAGCGCCCGATCCCAAGAAGCAGCCCCTTAAAGGAGCCGTGGCTTTCAATGGCCTGCATCATGTACACCGAGCAACTTGGCTCAAAGCGACAGGCGCGCGGCAAAAGAGGCGAAAGAAAACGCTTGTAGCCCCGCAGCAGCAGCAATAGGAAGCCCTTCATCAAGCACCTCCAGCTCGCTTGCTCAACCATCTTCCGGCATGTTCCAGCTGCGCCACGACCGTTGCGTAATCAAGCGCAGCCGCTCCGGGTCGAGCAATGACCACCAGATCCCAACTGCCGGAAATCTCCCGCCAGTGGTTTCTAAACCAGGTACGAACCAGACGCTTCACCCGATTTCTTTGATGAGCCCTACCTACTCTTCGGGACACGGTCAGGCCCAGACGCGAGTGTTCACGCTCGGTAGCCGCCCAAGCAACCACAAAATGAGAAGTACGAAATGCTCTAGAACGACTTCTGTGTCGCTGATATTCACCGCTCTTGCGGATCCGTAAGGCTGGTGGAAAAGTGGAGCTCAGCTCTACTTCTTCCAGGTACCTACGGCGAGGCGCTTGCGGCCGCGCTGACGGCGGCGAGCCAGAACGTTGCGACCGTTCTTGGTGGACATGCGCAGACGAAAACCATGGGTACGTCGGCGAGAGGTATTGCTCGGCTGAAATGTACGCTTCATGTCCGGTTCCCTGCATCTGAAGGATTCTCTGAAAGGCGCGCAAAAATAGAGAACAAGAGAGTTCGTGTCAACCACTGATCTCAAGCCAAGTCTCCGCAATTTCAAAAATCCACTAGCAACATACCTTCCTTAGCCAGTCTCAAATGTTCATTCTCTATATAGATAGTACGCGCGCGAAGCGGTCCAATCCTGCTTTATGGGAATTAGGTGTTCGTGTTTTGTGTGGTTAGGCTGCCTGAGAAATAAAGTTTTTTTCCCCTTTACTCCCCAAAAAAGCCGATCTCCAAACTGGGATCTGCCGGTTCTTGCTGGCCTTTTTACTTCGCCTAATTGGCGTCAATTACCAGATATTTTGCAAGCTTAATTTTGTCGGGATTCGACCGTTTACAAGGCCCGAAGATCTCGTTTATTAATCGTTGAGAGACGCCGCGCGGGCCGGTGTCTTAACTGAGGTGAACGCCCGACAACAGACAGCCGGATGACCCAATTGCTTCGTTCCCAATGGGAGGAAGTCTGTGGTCGAGTACGCGCGACGGAAGAAGCTTTCTTCCATGATCCGTGGCTTGATCGGATTTCCTTTGTTTCTTCTGAAGACGACACGGTCGTGCTCGCGACCCCAAATCGTCTCTACGTCGAATTCATCCAGGAAAACCTGGAGCCACTGCTGCTTGCTCACCTGGGTGAGCTGACCGGTGAGACTTATCAAATCGACTATCGACTTGATGCAAGTCTTGAGAACCGTCGCAGTCGGTCTGATGAAGCAATAGTTAACGTCAGTTCACCGGCTCCGATTCGCAATAAGGACCGGCCGGATCGCTTCCGCCCTAATCCTCGCAAGACCTTTGCTTCTTTTGTGATTGGTGGCGGTAACCAGTTTGCTACCGCAGCCGCACAAAACGTGGCGGACTTTCCTGCCAAAAACTACAATCCACTGTTCATCTTTGGGGGAGTAGGACTCGGTAAGACTCACCTGCTAAATGCCATCGGAAATCGAATTCTCCAACGAGATCCCAACTCCCGGCTGGTGTACATGTCAGCTGAGGACTTCACCAACGAAATGATCCACGCGATTCGCTACAAGCGGATGGAGGCCTTTCGCGAGCGATATCGTCAGGGCTGTGATGCACTTCTTGTTGACGACATCCAGTCGCTTGGCGGCAAGATGCAGACTCAGGAAGAGTTTTTTCACACCTTCAATGCTCTCCATAACAGCGGTAAGCAAATCGTAGTTACTGCAGATCGTTACCCCAAAGACATCATCGGACTGGAAGAACGACTTCGTTCACGATTTGACTGGGGACTGGTTGCTGATGTGCAGCCCCATGACACCGAGACTAAAGTTGCGATCTTGCGCAAAAAGGCCGACGAAGAAGGCATCGAGCTGCCACATGATGTGGCCTTCTTTATTGCTCGACATGCTGCTTCTAACATTCGCCTGTTAGAAGGAACGCTGACTCGCCTGTTAGCCATGAGTAGCTTCCATGCAGCGCCAATCACTCTAGACTATGCACGCAGCTGTCTTGAAGGCTATTTGCAGGTCGATAGTCCGCAGATATCAGTCGACTCAATCATTACATCAGTCGCCAAATTCTTTGATATCAAGGTGTCGGACATGAAGGGACCGAGACGAACCCGTCAGCTGGTAGTTCCCCGACAGATCGCCATGTACCTGTCCAGGAAGCACACTGGCTTGTCGTTGCCCGAGATCGGTAAGAATTTTGGCGGTCGTGACCACACCACGGTTATGTACGCAGTACGAAAAGTTGAAAAACAGTTGAGCAGCGATGATGCCTTCCGCAGAAAGGTCGACATGATTCGCAACAACACTGGGCTTAAAGACGCCTGATTAAGGTCAGTCTAAGAACCCTCTAATGCTTCCTTTCAGTGTTCTCACTGAATGCTTTATTGCGACCTCTTACAGCTGTGGAAATCTCAGTGGAATGCCTGTTGAACGCCAAGTGGACGACATGTTAAAAACTGCACCTTCATCAAGGCTCAAGCTTTTCCACCGCAGAGATCACCGACCTTTCCACGATCTCTCCACACAGGAAAAACTAAACTAAATAAGGTGTTTAGGACTTATATCCACAATATTTATCCTCACCTACTACTACGAAGAACAAAAACACTTACATTTTCTTATAGAGCAGCTGTAGTCCGCAGCCACACTCATCAAGCACCGAAGTTATCGCTATGAAGTTTCGTATCGCAAAAGACGAATTGATTCGAGCCCTGTCCCGAGTTCAGGGAATCGTCGAGAAGCGCTCTACCAATCCAATCATCGCCAATGTTCTGCTCGAAGTAAGTGATGCGGGCATGAGGGTAAGCGCGACTGATACAGAAGTGGCCTTTGTGGGACGCTATGAAGTTGAGTGCATCAAAGAAGGTTCATTAACCCTTGCTGCCCGTCAGCTTTTCGATATTGCTCGATTGGTTCCTACTGACCAGGTGGAGTTTGATCTGGCTGCTAATGGTTCAACAATGCAGATCACCTCGGGCAAATCCAGCTTCAAGGTGTTGGGTTTAGCCGCTGAAGATTTTCCTGCCATTCCTGATCCTGGTGAAATGACTGGATTCAAGCTGGAAGGTGGAGCGGTTAAGGCTCTGGTGGACAAGACCTTATTCTCTATATCTTCAGATGATACTCGCAGTGGGCTCAATGGAGCTTATGTTGAGCCTGCCGAGGTAAATGGCCGCTCACTGTTACGATTTATTGCGACAGATGGACACCGTTTGAGCATTTCGGGACAGCCTTTTGCTGAGGAACTTACTGATGCTCCTCGCTCGGTCCTGTTACCTAAGAAGGGCCTGGCTGAGCTTCGAAAGCTGGTTGATGAAGGTAACAGTGAAGAGCCCTGGAAGGTCGCTTTTACCGATACACAGGCGGTATTTCAGCGCGGCAATGTGGCGTTCTCCATGCGTCTTCTCGAAGGAGATTTTCCTGACTACAATCAGGTCGTTCCCAGTCAGTGGCAACGACGACTAGTGGTCGATCGAGATGCTTTATTACAGGCCTTGCGTAGGGTTTCGATTCTCGCTCCGGAAAAGTCACATCCAGTTCGCTTTGCCATTGAGCATGGCCGCCTGGTGATTGTTGCTCGACAGCCTGAAGCCGGTGAAGCTCGAGAAGAAGTCGAGGCTCAAGTTGAGGGTGATGATCTGGCAGTTGGATTCAATGCGCGATATTTCCTCGATGCACTCAATGTGATTTCTGGAGATACCGTAGCGGTCGAAATGGGAGATTCTCTTTCTCCCTGTCTGGTCAAGCCTGGTGATGGAGACTCAGATGAGTCTTTTGTCATCATGCCGATGCGTCTCGAATAGCAACGAGCAGCTCGCTGTATCTACGCAGGCTGCTGCTGCGGGAATTCCGCAACTTTGAGCGCCTTGATTTGGAGCTCCAGCCGGGTATTACCGTTCTCTGGGGAGACAATGCTCAAGGGAAGACCAATCTCCTTGAGGCTGCTTACGTCCTGGCAACACTCAAGTCGTTTCGGTCTGCACGTAATGCTGAATTGATCCGAAGCACTAAGGATCAAGCCACAATTCAAGGTCAATTGATGACCGCTGATCTGCCACGAACTTGTACGGTCGAGATCAGTTCAAAAGGCAAGCGAAGTCGAATTGATGGAAAGGCTCCTAGTAGCCTTCCGGACTATTTTGATGCGATCAAAGCAATATCCTTTGTGCCTTCTGATCTTCGGCTTATTGACGGCCCCCCCGAAGCACGTCGGAATTTTTTGGATCGTGCTGCGTTCACCATGAATCCTCAATTTCTCGACGTTGCTCGCGAGTATCGAACTGCCTTGCGGCAAAAAAACGCTCTGCTTCGCCAGGAGCGCTTTATAGGCTCGGGGTCGAACCGCGACCTTCTTGCCGTCTGGAACGAGCGTCTCGTGGCTTCTGGAAGCCTTATTGTCCAACATAGACTTCGCTTCCTGGCCGAATTTTCCCCGGTGTTTAACGAAGTTCATCAGTCGATAACCCGTTCTACTCGAGGTCGAATTGAGCTTCGATATAGGGCCTGCATATCAGAACAAACAATCAATTCCGGCCTCTCATCAATTCGTTCAGAGATGCAATGCCAGATAGATAGAGCAGCGCCTGAAGAGACCAAGCGCGGCTTTGCCGTATGGGGTCCTCATCGTGATGACTGGACCGTTCGGGTCGGTGATCAAGTGCTTCGAAGGTTTGGCTCGCAAGGTCAGCTACGTTCAGCAGCTCTTGCTCTTCGCGTCGCGCAGATGCTGTTAGCAAAGCGTAAGTCCGGTAATTGTCCGCTGTTCTTGTTGGATGATGTATCCAGTGAGCTAGACCCCCATCGAAATGGCCAACTGATGGCTCTTCTTCGTGAACTTGAAGCGCAAGTTCTGATCACCACGACCGATCCTGTGAACCTTCGTCTTGAAGGTGAAGAATACGAGCCTATCAAGGTGGTCAATGGCACGATCAGCCGCTAGTATTCAGGATCTCGAAAGAGCCAATTAAACCTACACGCGCGTACACGCGTGAGCGAAGTGGCAAAGACCAACAATCTTGGGCCGGTTTGGGATGAGCACAATGAGTGACAACGTTGAATCAGATGAGAAGAGCGACTACGGCGCTTCTGCCATTCAAGTTCTGGAAGGTCTTGAAGCCGTTCGTAAGCGCCCGGGAATGTACATCGGCGATACGGTTGAGCGAGGTCTTCATCACCTGGTTTATGAGGTCGTCGATAACTCCATTGATGAAGCCCTGGCCGGCTACTGCACGCAGGTAGATGTAGGGATTCATCTTGATGGTTCAGTTTCCGTTGAAGACAACGGTCGCGGTATTCCTACCGCCATGCACCCCAAAGAGGGAATTCCTACTCCTGAGGTTGTGCTCACCAAGCTTCATGCTGGCGGCAAGTTCAGCAACGACAGCTACAAGGTCAGTGGTGGGCTGCACGGTGTTGGTGTGTCGGTTGTAAATGCCCTGTCGACCAATCTCAGGCTCGAGATCTTTCGTGATGGTCAGTACTACGAACAGGAATATGAGCGGGGAGCGAAGAAGAGCGAACTCAGCGTGCTTGGTAGCACCACTAAGCGTGGCACCAAGATCACCTTTATTCCTGATGCTGAGATCTTCGAGACCACTGAGTTCAAGTTTGAGATTCTCAGCAAGCGACTACGTGAACTCGCTTTTCTGAACCGCGGGATTCGAATCAACGTATTTGATGAGCGGGAAGACAAGCACCATAAGTTCGAATATGAGGGTGGCATTGTCTCTTTCGTGCAGCACTTGAGTAAGAATAAGAAGCCTCTGCATGAAGAGCCCATTTATCTCAATGGCGATCGCGACGACATTGAGTGTGAGATCGCTATGCAGTGGTCAACGGCTTACAACGAAACCACTTTCTCGTTCGCTAACAACATCAACACCCACGAGGGTGGAACCCATCTCAGTGGCTTTAAGGCCGCCTTAACTCGAACTCTCAACTCCTGGGCCGGTTCTCAGGGCTTGCTCAAGAAGCTCAAAGACAGCAACCTTCAGGGCGACGATATCCGCGAGGGTCTCACCTGTGTCATCTCGGTGAAGATCCCTGATCCCCAGTTTGAGGGTCAGACCAAGACCAAGCTGGGCAACAGCAACGTCAAGGGAATCGTTGAATCCATCGTCAATGAGCAACTTGGCTACTTTCTGGAGATGACTCCTTCGGTAGGCAAGGTGGTGGTTGAGAAAGCCATTGAATCACTTCGCGCTCGAGAAGCCGCTCGAAAGGCCCGTGATCTTGCTCGTAGAAAGACCGTCCTTGATGGAGGTGGTCTTCCCGGCAAGTTGGCTGATTGTCAGGAAAAAGATCCGAGTCGCTGTGAGGTGTACTTGGTAGAGGGTGATTCTGCCGGAGGCTCTGCAAAGTCAGCTAGGGATCGAAAATTTCAGGCGATTCTTCCTCTTCGAGGAAAGATCCTCAACGTTGAGAAGGCCCGCTTTGATCGGATGATCTCGAGTCAGGAAATCATCACCATGATTACTGCTCTTGGTACTGGAATCGGACCTGGCGAGTTCGATCTTGAAAAGCTTCGCTATCACCGCGTGATCATCATGACGGACGCCGATGTTGACGGTGCCCATATTCGAACCTTGATGCTGACCTTCTTCTTCCGGCAGATGCCAGAGTTGGTCCAGGCAGGTCACCTCTACATTGCCCAACCACCCCTTTACAAAGCGAAGAAGGGCAAGGGAAAAGCAATTTATCTTAAGGACGATAAGGCCCTTACTGACTATCTGTTTGAGCGGGGTGCCGGAGATCTCACCGTCGAGGCTAGCGGTGGAGTGCAAATTGAAGGCCAACAACTTCTTGAGTTTTTGGCTGCTCTCCGTTCTTACCAGGCACTGCTCAGCAAGGTCTCGCGGCGCTCCGACAATCGTGTGATCCAGGCCTTTGTTGATGGATTTGAGGGGCAGACTGCTGAGGCTCTGCGGGACAAGACTGCAATGGAAGGAATTCTAAGCGGCCTGAAGCAGACCCTTGAGACTCGCTTCAGGCCTGATGACTTGCGGCTCACTCAGCTCGAGCTGCAACACTCAGATGAGTTCGATGCTTTTGAGATCCACTGCCGAACTCGTCAGGGAGGTGTCGACCGGCGTACGCATATCGGTTGGGACTTCCTTCATTCTGGTGACTTCCGTCAGGTTCAAGCTCTTCATGCTCAAGTCAACAATGTGGGTCGGGCACCTTTCCGATTGATTCGTCAACGCGGTGAACCCCTTGATTTTGACTCGAGCATGGCACTCTACGAGCACGTCAACGCCGATTCCCGTAAGGGCTATGATATTCAGCGCTACAAGGGTCTCGGTGAGATGAATCCCGAGCAACTTTGGGAGACCACCATGGATCCCACGGTTCGAACCCTGGTTCAGGTGCGGGTTGATGATCTAATTGAGGCCGATGAGATCTTCACCCTGTTGATGGGTGATGAAGTTGAGCCGCGTAGGAACTTCATTCAGACCAACGCGCTGAACGTACAAAATCTGGATGTCTGATTGATGGATACCGACAACGCAGCATCGCGGGTGCTGGGCACTGGTTTCTACGTTCCGCCGAAGATCGTTACCAACGATGATCTGGCGGCGCTGATGGATACCAGCGACGAGTGGATCCGTCAGCGTTCAGGAATTGAGGAACGTCGCTACAGTGATCCTGAAGACACTCCTGCCGCCATGGCAGAGAAGGCAGCACGGGCGGCGGTTGCCGATGCTGGTCTCCAGTTGAGTGACCTGGACACCATTCTGGTGGCTAGCTTGAGTCCGGAGCACTTCTTTCCTGGCACCGCGTGTTTTGTGCAGGAGCGCCTTGGTCTTCCTGGCATTGCGTGCATGGATGTTCGCAATCAGTGCACTGGCTTGTTGTACTCCCTGGCAACAGCGGACGCTTTTGTGAGGGCCGGTCAGGCGCGACATGTGCTGGTCATCGGCACAGAGGTTCACTCAACAGGTCTTGATTTTTCCGATGCAGGACGAGATGTAACCGTGTTGTTTGGTGACGGTGCAGCGGCAATGGTCGTTGGCCCCAGTGATGATCCAAAGCGCGGTTTTCTTGCCCATAGCCTGCACGCAGACGGCAGTGGTGCTCGTCACCTGTGGGTTCCGGCGCCGGGTTCTTCCTATTTTCCGTTTCGGATTCCCGACGAAGCTCTAGAGAGTCGTGGAGTTTATCCCCAGATGAACGGCAGAGCGGTCTTCAAACAGGCCTGCACACACGTTCCTGCGGTGATCATGGAGAGCTTGAACAAAACCGGTTACGGCTTGGAGGACATCGATTTGCTCGTTCCCCATCAGGCCAACATGCGCATCAACGAAATGATCGGCAAGCAACTGGGCCTTCCTGATACGAAGGTCATTCACAATATTCAGCGTTATGGCAATACCACTGCTGCCTCTGTAGGCATCGCTTTTCATGAGGCTCGCGAGCAGGGTCGAATCCAAGAGGGCTCGCTGGTGATGTTGGCCGCCTTTGGTTCGGGATTCACCTGGGCTTCATCCCTGCTGAGGTTCTGATTGATTGATCTATCGCTACGTCGCCTGTACTTCGTGACGGGCAAGGGAGGTACGGGAAAGACCGCCGTATGCGTAGGTCTGGCTCGCGCACTCGCACGTCGGGGTCGCAGGGTCCTTATCCTCGAAGTTGATGCTCCACGCCCCAACCTGCCCTCGTATTTTGGTGGTGAGTCCAGCTATGAGCCGAGGGTACTTGCACCGCGTATCGAAGGGGCCAATATCGACTTCTTCTCCGCTCTACGTTCTTATGTGGAGTCAGTGGTCCCGGTAAAGAGCATTGTGCGGCTCATTTTGCGCAACAAAGTAGTTCGGATCTTCCTTACCGCTACGCCTGGAGCGCGGGAGTTGGTGATCCTGTCCAGAATCTGGGAACACAGCTTTGATCCTCGCTGGGATCATATTCTTGTTGATCTACCTGCTTCGGGACACGCAGTAGCCTTGTTTCGTTGTCCCTTTCTCGCTCAGCAGACCTTTGATCGAGGCCCTCTTAGAGAGCGTGCTCAGGAGATCGCAGAGCGCTTTACAGATCCCCAAGTCAGCGCATTGCTGTTCTGTGCCCTTCCTGGCGAGATGCCCATCAATGAGACCCTTGAGACCCGTGAACAGATTGTTCGAATGGGCCTGCCACCGGTGGGTGGGGTGTTTCTAAATCGCTATCCCGACGAGCAACTGACCGCCGGTGATGAAGAACTTCTAAGCGTTCTGGCCAGTCGACCGGATGAGCTACCTGGCAGAGTTCGAGAAGTGATGGAAGCAGGTCTTGAGATGCGTCGCGAGCAGGTCATTGCTGATCAGGGTCTGGCCCGATTGCGCGAGATCTTTGGCTCCGACTCAACCCAGAGCCTGCCGATCCTTCCCGGCACTCATGTTCAGGTCTCCGATGCGCTGTCCTTGATGCTCTCTGGTGGAATGCAGTGATGTTGGAGCAGAGTCCAGCGCAGCTTGAGTTGAGCCGGGTGATCGAAGAGCGCAGTCTGGTGGTCTGTGTAGGTAGCGGTGGGGTTGGCAAGACCACCACTGCTGCCGCAATTGGTATTCAGGCAGCCATAGAGGGTCGTAAGGCAATTGTTGTGACCATTGATCCTGCTCGTCGACTTGCCAACTCGCTCGGTCTGGAGGCTCTGGGCAATGACGAGAGGCCAATTCCTCTGGCCAAGTTCACCGATTGTGGAGTTGAGCCAAAGGGCAGCCTTCACGCCATGATGTTGGATACCCGCAAGACCTTTGATGAAGTGATTTGGCGAGTCTCCCCTGATGATGAAACTCGTAGCCGGGTCCTTGGAAACCGAGTCTATCGCCACATCAGCGATACCCTTTCTGCCAGTCATGACTACATGGCCAGTGAGAAGCTCTATGACCTGCACACCTCGGGTCGTTATGACCTGGTGGTCCTTGACACTCCGCCAATGAAAAATGCGCTGGACTTCCTGGAAGCCAGCGGTCGTCTGTCGCGTTTTCTTGACGAGAAGATCGTCGGCTGGTTTCTGCGCCCGCATCAGGACGGTCGAAAGCGTGGCTTGCAGTTGCTGTCTGGAACCGGAACCCTGGTCTATCGGTTGTTGGGCAACGTTTTTGGCAACCAGTTTTTAGATGAAATTTCCGAGTTCTTCCTCGCATTTCGTGATCTTCTGGCTGGTTTTCGTGAGCGAGCTGAGGTGGTGAGCGGGCTTTTGCGTAATCGACAGCAGACTCGCTTTGTCGTGGTCTGTGCGCCGCAGAGTACTTCTATGGAGGAGGCTCGCTACTTTCATGCTCAGCTGATGGAGCGCTCGATGCCCGGGGGACTGTTCATCGTTAACCAGGTCGGCCGATATCCCGATTCTCAGCCTGCCGATGAGAGCAGCGGCCGTTACCTGGGTGATGAGGAACGCCATTGGCTGGCAGATCGGCTTGCCAATGCGGGCCACGCTAGCGTTCCGGCCTTTATTCAGCGTCTTGAGACGCACTTTTCCCGCACAGTCGCCCGATCAGTGGATGACCAACGGGCCATCGATAACCTCAAGTCGTTTGCCGGCCGCCAGGCCAGTGTCTGCACCGTGCCCCGGCTGGTCGACGACGTTTATGACTTCGAA
>CETG01430824.1_pt1 | contig 13470 bp, 13 predicted proteins | sample 361471 | NCBI WGS metagenome assembly CETG01 (sample SAMEA2622696, study PRJEB7988) | marine metagenome | isolation source: saline water (ENVO:00002010), including | reverse complement strand
GAATTCGCCCATAAACTCCACAAATAGAATACTTTTTTAGCTAAGTTCTTAAAAACTATAATTACATGATTACATTATATCAATTTAGACATAGTGCTTTTTGTTTAAAAACACGTATGGCTCTTCACGCAAAAAAATTAGTTTATAGAGTTGAAGAAGTTAAACCTGGAATTGGTCAAATAGAAATTTTTAAAATTTCAGGTCAAAAACAACTCCCAGTAATAATGGATGATAACAATCAAATTATTAGCGATTCTACTAATATTTGTGAATATATTGATAAGAAAAATGGTAATAACCCTTTATATCCAAATGATCCTATGCATTTCTCTCAGTCGAAATTGATAGAAGATTGGGCTGATACAACAATGGCTACAGTATGTAAAAAAGCTTTAATTAAATCAGCATTAGAGAATCCGAAGTTAAGAGTTGCTTTACTTCCAGAAGATATTCCAGCATCCATAAAAAATATCTTTAATAAACTTCCTCTCAATAATTTAAATAAGATATCAAATGTAATTTTATCTGATAAGTCTAATATTGAATTCCAAAAAATATTAGAGTCATTGTCGAAATCATTAATAAATAAAAAGTTCTTAATTGGTAATCAATTATCTATTGCTGACATATCTGTTGCCTCGCAATTATCACTTTTAAAATTTTCATCATCTGCAGGACCTAATTTAGCTGGAGAGGGATGTCAAGAATTTATAAATAATCCTTATTTAGAGAATCTTTTTCAATGGAGAGACGGTATTGAAGAATACTTATTTAGCGCTTCTTCTCAAGATGTTTAAAGATCAATTTATATTGACTATGACTAATAGCTTTGATATTGTTTTGACCAACTCTTGAACCATAAGTTGCTAAATACTGGAATCCGCAGATATCTTGATTTTGAGAATCTACTGATTGAAGATTACCGTTATCACACCTATAAAATTTACTCATCACTTCTACTTGATTAACCCTTGATGCTTCAGGCTTATGTACTGTTTGTAAAGCAAATTCATCAGCCCAAAATAAATTATTATCAAATATCTGGCTTCTCTTGGTGATTCTTGATTCTATATACTCATTATCGCTTAAATAAATTAATTGATTATTATAAGACTTAGGATCATTTTCTACCTTTTTTAATCGATCACCAAAAAGAGCTTTACCAATAGACTCAGAATTAGCGGATCTATTGCCAACAATTTCTCCTGATTCATTCTTATGAAAATTCACTTTATAAATTAATGGTTTATCTGAAATAGCCTTATTATCTTCAGAATAAACAATCCAATCACCTTCAAACCAATTAGGATAAATCAAATCTTTTTGAATATTCGAATGTTTTAAATCAGCCAACTTCCAATCTGGCCAAATTTGTTCTCTTGCAGCTAAAAAATTTTTAACTGCCGATTCGTTGCCAGCAGATACAAAAGGACAATAAAGTATATTTATAATACAAATAAGAAATAAATTAAAGAAAATTTTTAACATGTCTAATCCATTAATAAGATCTGTAGATCATTTCGTTTTATTAGAACCAGATAAAGAAGAGAATATTGTAAACAGAGATGAAGCTATAAAATGGTTAAAAAACTGGTTGAAAAAAGTTGACTCACCAACGATAAAGCAGAAAGAAGATTTTGAAAAGGAGGATGATATATTAAATTTGCTTGAGGATACTTGTGAACTAGAAATTATGCCAGGATATGTCATAAAGTGGTTTGCTGTAAGAATAGATCCAAACTAAGCCATTATCTTAATATTAATCGCATTAATAATATCAATAGCAACTTCTTCTACAGTTTGTTTATCAACTTGAATTCTAATGTCAGCCTGGGAATAAATTTCTCTTCTTGCATTATAGATATCAATATATTCTTGTTCAATATTTTTACCTTTTAGCAGTGGCCTTTTATTTTTGTCTAAATTTAACCTTTCTAAGGCAATTTCCTGATTAATATCTAAGAAAACAATAATACCTTGCCTCAGTATGCCCCAATTCTCCTTTTTTATTATTACTCCTCCTCCAGTTGATACAACAAGAGAAGGTAATTTTATAATTTCTTGAAGACATTTTGTTTCAATATCTCTGAAAGTATTTTCTCCATCTTCTTCGAAAATAACATTAATAGATTTTTGTGTTAATTTTTCAACTAAATTATCAACATCTATAAATTTATAATTTAGTAATTCTGCAAGTTTAGGAGCTGTCTTTGACTTGCCGGAAGCCATCATTCCAATTAAGAAAATACTTCTACCTTGCAATAATTTTCTTATTCTATTGATAAAAGTTTTTTCCATAAAGGCAATTTTGTATTTAAGACCCTAAAATAATAATAATACAGGCAAAAATGTCATTAACTCATTCCAAATCAAAACATGGGGAAGGACGTGAATGCGTTATTACTCGTCGTGCCTGCTTTAGTTCTAGTCATCGCTACTGGCTTCCAGAAAAAAGCCCTAAAGAGAATATTGCGCTCTTTGGTAAATGTAGTATAGCTCCAGGACATGGTCACAATTATGAACTTGTAGTATCAATGGGAGGTGAACTTGATGCATATGGTATGGTATTAAATCTTTCTGATGTCAAACATTCAATAAAAGATAAAGTAACTGAACCTCTTGACTTTCGTTTTTTAAATGATGTTTGGCCAGAATTTGATATAACGCAAGAGAAAGGCATACTACCTACTACTGAAGCTCTTGTCAGTATTATATGGAATCGTTTGAAAGATGATTTACCCTTAACCTCTTTAAGACTTTACGAAAGCCCAACTTTATGGGCAGATTATTATGGAAAAAAAATGGAAGCTTTATTAACAATTCAAACTCATTTTAATGCAGCACACAGATTAGCAAAAGATGATATCTCTCTTAGTGAGAACAAAAAGATTTATGGTAAATGCGCTAGAGTAAATGGTCATGGACATAATTATTTTCTGGATGTTACTGTTCGAGGTGAAATTGACCCCAGAACAGGTATGATATGTGATTTGCCATCATTACAGAAAATTATTAATGATTTTGTAGTAGAGCCACTTGATCATACATTCTTGAATAAAGATATTGAATATTTTAAAACATGTGTTCCTACATGTGAAAATATAGCACTTTATATCTCGGACATATTATCAGATCCTATAAAAAAGATAGGAGCTAATCTAAATAAAATCAAATTGCAGGAAAGCCCTAATAATGCTGCTGAAATTTACCTTGAACAAAGTAATTCTAATTCTTTGCAAATAAATCTTGAGAAAAAAATATTCACGCAAGTTTGAATAAAACAAAAATCATATTAATTATTGCATCCTCAATTGATGGAAGAATTGCCTTACCTTCTGGTGGGAATAAAGATATTGGAAGTTTTGAAGACAAGAAGTTATTAAATAAGTCTTTACTAGAAGTAGACGCTACTATATTTGGATCAGGAACATTGAAAGCTCATAAAAGTACTTTTTTGGTGAAAGAATATTTTGAAGAAAATCATTTTGCTATATCAAGTAAACAACCAATATCTATAGTAGCTGGAAATAGCAAAGGCTTCTCTAATAGATGGCTATATTTCAAACAACCAATAAAAAGATGGTTAATCAGTTCAAATCCTATAAATAAAAATAATAATTTCTATTTTGACAAAGAATTAAATTTTAAAGGTTCATGGAGAAAAACACTTGAAATAATTTACAATGAAGGAATTAAAACGATTGGATTACTTGGTGGCTCTAAATTAATACATTCTTTTGCTAAAGAGAATTTGATTGATGATATAAAAATTACTATTGTTCCAAAAATTATAGGCGGTAAGTTTTCATGGATACCATCAATACCTCAAGTAAATATTAATGAATTTTATAATAATTGGAAGGTTCGATCATTTAAAAAGTTAGATACAAATGAAATTTTTGTTCACTACACAAGAGGCAAAAGAGATTGATAGACTACTTAAAAATTAAATAATGAATAATAAATATAAAGTTAAAATCAAACTTTCAATACAAGATATAGAAAAAAAAGAATGGGATAAAACTTATGAAGGAATTGATAATCCATTTTATGAATGGAATTGGTTAGAAAATCTAGAAAAATCGAAAAGTGTATCGAGAGAAACAGGCTGGCAACCTTTATATTTTGTGGCTTATTTAAACAATGAAATAGAAGCAATAGCTCCTTTATTTTTAAAGAACCATAGCTATGGAGAGTTTATTTTTGATCAATCTTTCGCAAGATTAGCTCAAGATTTAAACTTAAATTACTATCCAAAGCTTATTGGAATGAGTCCATACAGTCCAATTGAAGGATATCAATTTTTTTATAAAAAAAACTCTAATATGGTTCAGACCACAAAAATTATTTTGAATTACATAGACGACTTTGCTGAAAAAAATAATATATTAAGTTGTAATTTCCTATATGTTAATAGTGAATGGGGAGAAATATTAAAACAAATTGGCTATAGTAGATGGTTTAATATCAGAAGTGAATGGCAGATTAATAATGAATTAAATTTTGAAGATTTTTTGAATAGATTCAATTCAAATCAAAGAAGAAATATTAAAAAAGAAAGAAAATCTATCGAAAAACAAGAAATTAAAATTAAGACTTTCTCAGGGGAACAAATTAATGAAAAAATAATTGCAAGAATGCATTATTTTTATGAAAAACATTGCTTAAAATGGGGAGTCTGGGGTAGCAAATATCTTACATATAATTTCTTTGAGAATAGTTTAATAAGTAAAGATAATTTAATTATATTTGGAGCTTTTCATAAGTCGCTTTTAGAACCTATTGCGATGTCAATGTGCGTCAAGAATAAAAATCAATTATGGGGAAGATATTGGGGATGCATAGAAGAAATAAATAATTTGCATTTCGAATTATGCTATTATCGCCCCATAGAATGGTCAATTAAAAATAATATAAAATATTTTGACCCAGGAGCAGGAGGACAGCATAAAAGGAGGAGAGGATTTTATGCAAAATGTACTCAAAGTCTGCATAAATGGTTTAATAAAGATATGCAAAATATAATAAATCAATGGATAGATAATGCAAATTTAGAAACAATAAATCAAATAAAAATAGAAAATAGATCGATACCTTTTATTAAATAATTTCAAAAATTCTTATCAGAAAATAATATGAATTTAATATCTAAGTATTTAAATTTGGCTCAAATATATAAATTTTATTTAGTTTATTATTTTAATATATTAAAAAGATAAAGCTAATTATTCTAATGTTTCCTGACAATTTAAAAAATAAAATGAAAAATATTGATGATAATTTATCTAATAGAAATATAGATCTTGATCCTCTTGGATACTTTATAATAAAGGTTGATTTAAGTAAAAGGAAAATAATTGTAGAACATTATCTGAATAATATTGATGGGGAAGGATTTGCTATTGATCCAATTACAAATAAACCTATTGAGTGCGATTCAAAAGAAACCAGAAAATATAATAAGATTTTTTCAGGTAATACTGCCAAAGAAGTAGGTATTTTAATAACTGAGAGAAATGATAACTTAATATCAAAATTTGATCATGCTCTATATATAGGTCGAGAATTACAAAAAGCAGAAGAATGTCTTTTAAGGAATTATAAATATATTCAAGATTAAGAAATTAAACTATAGCTTTTAAATTAAATACTAAATGCTATATTAGGAAAAAATTTTTTTTATGAATATTATCTATTATTTAGCTTTCCTAGGATTTGGTTTTGGAGCTGCTTTCGTTTTAGATAAGCTTCTTCGCGCAGTGAAATTAATTTAATATTGTGATAAAAATTGTTCTAAAAATATATTGAAGAACCTATATTAATATCTTTGGAGATATTAATATAGGTTAAATAATTGATTAAATTAATGGCATTAAATAAATTAAAAAGCAAAAACGAAAAAGATTTAAAATGGCCAAAAATACTAATCGCTATTTTAAGTACCATAGGAATTGTTGATACAGGTTCTATTACTCTAAAGAATTGGGGATTATTTAATTCTCTTTCCTGTCCAGGAATAAATAATGGATGTGAGACAGTGCTAAATAGCCCATGGGGGAATTTATATACGAATAACCAAATTAATATTCCTCTATCTACAGCAGGCTTTGTATCTTATGGATCAATATTACTGATTACTTTAATCCTCACTTTAAACACATTCTCTAATAAGCAAAAAGTAAAAAGGCTGATTTGGTGGGTTCTTTACTTAATATCTTGTGGTGCATCAGTATTTAGCATACTTTTAGTTAATATAATGTTTTTCAAAATTGAAGCTTTTTGTATATTTTGTATCCTTTCAGCAATTTTATCATTTTCAATCTTTATTCTTACTATTATTGGAGCAAGATTTGAAAGTCGAGAAACTATGTTTTACAGAGGTTTAATTATTACTTTTGTCGTCTTATTAAGTGGTTTAATTTGGTCTAATAAAGTAGATCCAACTAATGCTAATTTAAATTTAGATTCTTCTGAAAAAATATCACCGGTGATAAGAACTAAAAGTTCAATGAAAAAAATTAAATTTGCAAGATTCTTAAATGAGAATGGAATTGTTATGTATAGTGCATATTGGTGTCCCCATTGTCACGATCAGAAAGAGCTATTTGGTCAAGAAGCGGTAGAAGAATTAACTATTATTGAATGTGCAAAAGATGGTAAAAATAATAAATTTGAACTTTGCCAGCAAAAAGAAATAGAGGGGTTCCCCTCATGGGAAATCGATAATCAAATATATAGCGGTACTAGAGAATTAAGTGAATTAGGTGAATTAACTAATTATCCTTTATTAGAAGATCTTAAGTAAGACGCCTTTTAATTTTTTTACCTTTGATTTGTCTTGAATGACAATTCCAATCGAGATTCTTGTAAGGATAATCTGTTCGGTAATGTCCTCCTCTACTTTCTTCTCTAAAAATGCAAGCTTCTAGTAATAGTCTTGTGGTAATACTTCTATTCTTTAAGTCAAGTAAAACATTAAGAGCTCTTCTATTAGGTTCACTTAATCTTATTGTATGATTAACTTCTACATTTTTAATAGCTCTTAAAAGAAAATTATTAGACAATTCATAATCTTGATTTTTTAACTCCTCTAAAAATTTTTTCATACCATTACTTGAGCGAGAAACACCCAAATAATTCCAACATGACTTCCTTAAATTATCTATTCTTGATGAGATTTTACTAATCATAGCTTCATCAGGACTAGGTAATTTAATCTGTACATATCTCCTTGTGAAATTATTACTTCTTTGAATATCGCTTAAATCAATAGAAGCCATTTTACGAGCAAAAACTAAGCATTCCATTAATGAATTACTAGCTAATCTATTTGCTCCATGAACACCTGTAGAGGCTACTTCTCCAACAGCAAATAAACCATTAACAGTAGAAATAGCGTTCAAATCAGTAAATATACCTCCCATCCAATAATGTGCTGCTGGAGCTACAGGTATTATCTCATCCAAAGGATTAACACCATATTCTTGACATCTATTAATAATGGTAGGAAATCTTGTAATAATCTTTTGCGGGTCTATAAATCGCAAATCTAATCCAACATGATCAGTATTATTTTTAATCATATATGTCATAATTGCTCTACTGACTTGATCTCTAGACGACAAATCACCATCCTTAAGATGAGCCACTGGACTTTTACCTTCTTTATCCACAAGAACTGCGCCTTCACCCCTTAATGCCTCAGAAATCAAGAAGCATGGAGCCCCATAAAACTTCAAGGCAGTAGGATGAAACTGAATAAATTCCAGATCATCAATAGCTGCGCCTGCATTCCATGCTAATGCAATTCCCTCGCCAGCAGACTGAGCAGGGTTTGTAGTATTTGTGAATAAATGACCTCCGCCACCTGTAGCTAAAACAACTACTTTAGAATAAATACAATAAAGATTTGCTCCATCTAAGACTTGAACACCTCTACAATCTTTATTTATGAGTAATAATTCCGTCACTCGAACTCCGCGACAATGTAAAATGTTTCTTTTATTTTCTATTTGATCTTCCAAAACTTCAACGAGTGCACGGCCAGTTCTATCTTTCACATGCAGAACCCTTCTACAAGAATGAGCGGCTTCAAGAGTTGTTGATAATTGATCTGAATTCTTATCAAAAATCATTCCTAATTCTTCCAATCTCTGAACACAGGCAGGTGCTTCTCTGACTAACATATCTACTGCTTTAGGATCACATAAACCATCACCTGCGTTCAAGGTGTCTTGAGCATGAAGATCAAAAGAATCTTCTGGCCTAACAACAGAAGCTATACCTCCTTGAGCCCACATACTCGAAGATTTTTTACTAGTATTACGATTTAAAAGAAGTATATTTAAATCATCTGGCAACTCCAAACAAGTCATTAATCCAGCTGCACCAGCGCCAATAACAATTACATCCCAATTATTATTTTCTATTAATTCATCAGAGAAAGGAGGCCTCAACATTAAACTAAGCCACTAAAGGTAGGTTGAATGATAGCTAATAAAACAAATATTCCATCAACAATTAATGTTGTTTGCAAAACATAGCTACCAACAAGTAAAGATCTTCTATTTGAAGAATTAATTAAATAATTACTAGAAAGATATTGGGAAATAAACCATAATACTATACCTGCTATAAAAATCATAAAAAGGGGTTTATAGCTAATCAAATTTTGCGATGTTTGCTGAAGTATTATTGGGGCTTCGTCGGGCTCAGCATTAACTACCTCCATCCATTGATCCATAATCCCTGTAAAGAATATAACCACATCAGTCATAGCGGTACCAAATAAAGAAGCAATATAAAAACTAGAACCTATTGCCCATTTTGTTCTTAATCCAATTAATGCTAAAGGTAAAGCAATAGCCTCAACAGGAATATGGAGAATAGGATGAGAACTTAACCAACCCCAAAATATAGATCCTCCTAACCAACTACCGGCAACTCCTAAGAGTAATGATCCTAAAATCACAAATTTCTGAGAATAATTATTATACAAAAAAATAGATACCGCAACTATAACCAAAGTAAAAGCCAGCGCCGAAATTGGTTGATATCTAACCCATGGAGCTTGAATAAAAATAGGTAAAACAACAAAAAAAGATGACCAGAATCTTAAAGAACTAGGTTTCTTTAGCAGAATATCAATTTCATCACTAAATGATGATTTGTCATCATTAACTTCTTTTAAATTTTTAGTAACTACTTCTTTCAATGAATTAATAAATTTAGTTTTAAATCAATTAAATTAAAAATGTGTTCAACAATTTTATTTTAATAATTATTCTATTAAATATTCATACTAAAACATGATAAAAATAATTTATGGTATTTGAGTCTTAAAAAAGTTTAGAATATATATAAACTAAAGAATTTGGTCTCAATACTGTGTGGAAAGAAACTAATTATCCTAATAATTTATTAATTCCAGACGATATTAATAATATAAAACCTGCTTTAATTGAGAGTGTAGAAAAGGAATCAATAGCTAGTGAAATTGGCTTTGAGGCTGGAGATTCGATAATCAGTATAAATGGTAAGAAACCTAGAGATTTAATTGATTATCAAATACTAATAAGCGAAGAAATATTAGAGATTTCTATACTAGATAAGAATCATACAGTTCATAATATAAAAATAGAAAAAGATTATGATTCAAATTTAGGTCTTAATTTTAAAGAGGCTTTATTTGACTCTTTAAAACAATGTAATAATAAATGTCCTTTTTGTTTTATTGATCAGCAACCAAAGGGGAACAGAAAAAGCCTTTATCTCAAAGATGATGATTATAGACTTAGTTTCCTTTATGGCTCATATCTTACTCTTACTAATTTAGAAGAAAAAGATTGGAATAGAATTTCAACACAAAGGCTTTCACCTCTATTTATCTCTGTCCATTCCACAAACCCTGATACCAGAGAAAAATTACTGAAGAATAAAAAAGCGAGAGAAATATTAAATCAAATCTCATGGTTTGAGAAAAACTCTTTACAGATTCATGCTCAAATAGTTGTCTGTCCAGGGATTAATGATGGCAGCATTCTTAGAAAATCTATTTTTGACCTTGCGGAATTTTTTAATACTTACAAAAGAACTGTTTTATCAGTAGCAATTGTACCTGTAGGACTAACTAAGTTTCGTCCTGAAAACGATGGATTAACCCCTGTTAGCAAAGAATATGCTAAAAATATTATTCATAAAATCGAATCAATCCAGAAAATATTAAGAAAAAAACTTAGAACTAGATTTTGTTGGCTTGCAGATGAATGGTATTTAATAGCAGGTATGCCTTTACCCAAGTTCAAAACATATGAAAATCTACCACAGGAATCTAATGGGGTAGGAACAATTAGAAGCTTCCTTCAAATTTTAGAACTTGAGACTAAATCATTACCAAAGAAAATTGCCAAGAAAAGATGTGTAAGTTGGATAGTTGGTAAATTAGTCTTTGAAGCTTTAGAACCTTTTAGCGAAAAGTTAAATAAAATAGATGGGCTAAGAATCAACCTATATGGATTACCAAGTGTTTATTGGGGACAAGACCAAGTGGTTACTGGATTATTAACTGGAGAAGACTTAATAACTGGTTTAAAAAATAAAGATCTCGGGGAAATTATATTTATTCCATCAATGATGTTAAAAGTTAACAGCGACTTATTTTTAGATGATAAAAAAATCTCTGAAGTAGAGAAAGAATTACAGACCAAAATTCACGTTGTACATGAAGCAAATGATATCATTAGTTATCTAATTGGCATATCCTCAACGAAAGAGATAGTAAACCATGCTTAAAAAAATTTTGCATTCTACATTAGTAATACCATTCATTTTTATATTTTCTTTAAGTCAGAGCAGCAAATCAAATGACTTGATAGATAAAGATCCTTTGAAGATAGAAAAAATATTTTCGATGCAATATCTTGATTTTAATGATATTCCCGCGATTGTAAAAGAAAATAATTTTGAACTTTTAGCACTAAAAAAAATAGCTAAAGCAGCATCTTATAATCTTAATAGTTCAATAGGAAAGAGATATCCCTCAATAAATCTCAGTGCGACTGGTTTACCACAATATCTCTACGGTAAGAATTACAATAGCAGTTCCGTAAATACAAAGAGTTCTGAATTTAAAGCCAATCCAGCATTAACCATTAGATGGGATTTGATTAATCAGACGAGGGGTCCTGAAATAGAAATTGCTAAAAAAAATCTAGAAATAGCTATTAATAATTATGAAATTAAAAAGAATGACTTAATTCAAGAAGCAAAATTTAGATACCATTCTTATCAAAAATCTTATGCCGAAGTTAATAATGCAAAAATCCTAGTCGATTTATCTTTAAAAAACTTAAAAGATGCTCAATCAAAATCAGATGCTGGCATTGGTACAGAATTTGATGTGCTGGAAGCAAATGCACAATTAGCCCGTGACAAACAATTCCTTGAAGAAAAGAAGATATTAAGAGAAATTAATAAGATTTCGCTTAAAGAAATTTTAAATATAAATTTTGAAAAAGACTTAGAAATTAATCCCGAACAAACATTAATAGGTTTTTGGAACTATTCATTAAATAAAAATATTGAAAAAGGAATTGCTAATAATTTTTCGTTAAGAAATTTAAAACTGCAAAGTTTAATCAAAAATAATCAGTCACAAAGTTTTAAGAATTCAAATAAACCAGTTATTTATATAAGTAACACTTTTGCAAGTAGTTTTTCTAAAGGTAGTACTCTAAATTCAGAAATTGACCGAAACAAGTCTTCATCTAATTATTCTAATACTATAAGCTTAAATTTATCATGGAATTTATTTGATGGTAATCAAAATTATAATTCTGCTAAAGCAAAAGATGCTGAATCAGAGGCAGAGAAATATAATTATAAGAATATGGAAAATATACTAAAAAAGAATATTAGTGAAACATATCTAAATTTAAAGAAATTTGAAAGGAAAATTATTTCTACTAAAAAAGAAATATTATCGACAACTGAATCTTTAAGATTAGCAAGATTAAGATATGAAGTTGGAATATCAACATTAAAAGATGTCCTTACAAGGCAAAAAGAATTAAGCAATGCCAGATCTAAAAATATTAGTTCTATTTTTAATTACAATAAAAATTTAAATGAGTTAGAGAGATTAACTTTTCAAAGTATTAGTAAAGTCTGTCTGATTAATAAAAGTGATGAAAAAAATAAAATTAATTCTATATGCAAGTATTAGAATGCATAATATTATTATGGAGAATTCTATTAATAAATTAAATAAAGAGCAAATAAACGAGTTAAGTTTATTATTTGAATCTGTTAGTAATAGACAACTAAAAGATTTTGGAAATATTGGAGCAAGTAATAAAGCTGATGGTTCTCTTATTACAAGTTGTGATTTATGGAGTGACCAAACAATTGTTGAAGGATTATCAAAAATAGCACCAAATGAAGGAGTTCTTAGTGAAGAGGGGGCAAAAACAATGCCTAAAAGTGATGCTTTTTGGATAGTTGACCCACTAGATGGTACAACTAATTTTGCTGCAGGAATTCCTTTCTGGTCAATTTCGGTTGCAAGATTTGTAAATGGCAAACCACAGTCATCCTTTTTAATCATCCCAACTTTAAAAAAATCATTCTTAGCAATAAAAGATGAAGGAGTATGGCTTAATAACCATCAAGTATTTTCTGATAATAATTCTCAAAAAAGTGCATGCGTTTCTTTATGCAGTAGATCGATTAAAATATTACAAATCAACCCTAATGAAATTTTCCCTGGGAAAATAAGATTACTTGGAGTATCCAGCTTAAATCTAACGAGTGTTGCTATGGGGCAAACTTTTGGAGCAATAGAAGCGACACCCAAGATATGGGACATAGCCGCAGCATGGTTAATTTTAGAAGAATTAAATTGTTTAGTTGACTGGTTGCAAATAAATCCTTGTAATTTAAAACCTGGTCAAGACTTATCTAATGTAAATTTTCCGCTCATAGCTGGAAGAAATGAAAAGAATATAAAAGATTTAAAGCCTTGGGGAAATTTACTAATAAAAAGTTAGTTCAGATTATTTAGAAGGACTTGCAAATTATTGTTTTTCGATACAATAAAAAAGACTTTCGGATAAATATTTGAGAAGAATTTATATACAGTACAACATGAGATGGATCCTTAAAAGTTTATGGGGGGCATGTGAAAGATGGAGTAAATCAGATTGTATAGATCTAAGTGCAGCTTTTGCTTATTATGCACTTCAGTCTTTCTTTCCTTTACTTCTAATATCATTATCAATTGCATCATGGTTTCTTGGAAAGCAGGATGGTTTAGATGAAAAAATTATTGAAATTGCAGCACAACTATTACCACCATCAGTAGTTGAATTAGTAGAAACTACTTTATTCAAATTAATAGATCAGGGTTTTGGAGCTGGTATTTTAGGAGCAATGTTTTTATTATTTACAGCAGGCAATGCATATTTATCCCTT
>CETG01191749.1_pt1 | contig 13486 bp, 15 predicted proteins | sample 361471 | NCBI WGS metagenome assembly CETG01 (sample SAMEA2622696, study PRJEB7988) | marine metagenome | isolation source: saline water (ENVO:00002010), including | reverse complement strand
TGACCCGCCTTGATCTAAGCGAAGAGTTTGAGACCACTGTGCTTGGTCCGGAAATTTTGATATCAACGCAAAATAACTTCAATATCACAAACAAATCAGGGAACAGCATTCACGTAGAACAAGGTCAACCTGTCTGGGTGCCGTATTCAGATGTCAGCTACAAAATAACTGGGAACTCTTTGATTTTTAGATGCGCTATAAACTCTGATTGCTGAGCTTTATTCACCAAGACTATTGAAATCCGGGTCTCGTTTCTCAGCGAAAGCCTGCAATGCTTCAAGATTCGCTGGCTTTCCCAATAGTTCGGCGAATGCACTATCTTCTCGTTTTCGTGCTGCGTGAATACGTTCACGAATTGGATCCATAATGAGCTTTTTTGACGCTACGAGAGAACTGATGGGCTTTGCTGCTAGCACTTGAGCATGTTCCATTGTGACATCTATCAATTCCTCATCGTTACAAAGTTTAAAAGCTAGTCCCATTGAAAAACATTCTTCCGCCGAAAGCCATTCAGAACTTAATAGAGTCCAAGCGGCATTCTGCCTTCCCATGATCGCAGGAAAAGTGAAACTACTAGCAGCTTCCGGCGCTAACGCTAAGTCCGTGAACGGACATTTCACTCGAGCGCTGTGAGACATAAAAACGATGTCAGATAATCCAAGAATTGTTACCCCAATCCCTAAACCAATTCCATTGACTGCACATAATAATGGCTTTGAAAAATCTACCAACATGTCTGCCAAGCCAGGGAAGCCATGCTTACCTGGGGTGAACGCTGGATCAGCCATTCGTTGCCCCAACTCAACAACATCAGTTCCAGAAGAGAAACTATCTCCATGACCAGTAATAACTACCACGGCAACAGTTGAATTATTTTCTGCCTCAATCAGCAATTCGGTAAGACTGTCATATTGCGCTTCGTTGAAAGCATTTTTCGCTTCCGGCCTATTCAAACGTAATAGTCGGACTCTTCCTACATCTTCAACGTCAATCACTGAGACCTACTTTCTGAGCTTGTCTAGGCCACTTATCATGACCCGGCCGGTTATCTTCAGGCACAATCCAACAATGCGTGCCCTGATAAATACTAGGCATGCACTTATTGCAATGAATACATGATCCATCTGAATCATTACCTTCTTCCCAACGCTTCACGAGGTTAGGTTCTCGTAATAAGGCCCTACCGATTGCAACGAAATCAAACCCCTCATCAAGAGCTAGTTGCACAGTAGACAGATTGTTAATTCCACCGAGGAGAATCAACGGCATATCCACAGCTTCTCGAACAAGTCTTGCCTGTTCAAGAAAGTACGCTTCCTCGAACGGGTAATACGGCATAAACTTCTTCGCAGTTAACTTGAAACCGGTTTTCATAATGCGACTCGGAAAGATCTCTGCCATCTCATGTACAGGAACATCTCCTCGAAAAAAATACATCGGATTCTCGAACGAACTGCCGCCAGTTAGTTCAATAGCGTCAAGCGCCCCATCGCTCTCGAGCATTTTTGCGACTTCAACGCATTCTTCTACATGGAAACCAGTCTTTACCCCATCATCTAAGTTGAGCTTCGCAATTAGCGCAACATTTTCTTGGATGGCTTCCTTAACTCTTTTGGCTATTGTCCGAGCTAAACGTGCCCGGTTTTCAAGGGAACCACCCCATTCATCTTTTCGTTTATTGAGTTTAGGACTCAAGAAATTACTTATCAGATAGCCATGCCCAAAATGCAGTTCAATACAATCAAAGCCACTCTCGATGGCTAGTTTGGCCGCTGAGACGAAGTCAGCTATAACCCGTTGTATCTGCTCATCATCTGCTGGGGTTGTGTTTTTGAAACGAGTTTTTGAGAAAACCTTCGATGCAGATAGTGCAGGTCCACCGACTCCTATCCCCACAGGACCAGCATGACCAAGCTGAATGGAAGCAGCTACGTCAAGGTCATGCATCGCATCTACGAAACATCGCAAACCAGGAACTGCTTCGTTCCGCATAACGATTTCATTAGGAGCGCCTTGCCCGTCGGGTGATACCGCACAATATGCAAGGGTCGTCATTCCTATACGTCCCTTAGCGAAAGCTTTATGAAAATCAATGAGCGCATCTGTGACCATATTGTCAATAGCCATGCCTTCAAAAGTTGCTGCTTTAATAACGCGATTACGAAGCTCGACCGGCCCAAGCTTTTTTGGGGAAAAAACGGGATTAAATTCTGTGCGCATCATTTCTCCTACTCTATTCTACCCGACAGTTCCTGATCTCTCATCTTGATCAGAACCCGCTTCTACGACAACAATAGGAAAGGTACCGAAAGGAAAGTATGAGTAATACCCCTACAGAAGTTGATTTCCATTTTGATGTGATGTGCCCTTGGGCGTATCAAACATCAAAGTGGATCCGAAATGTGCGGGAACAAAATGGATTGACCATTAACTGGAAGTTTTTTAGCCTTGAGGAAGTGAATCTACGCGAAGGTAAGAAGCACCCGTGGGAACGAGACTGGTCATACGGTTGGTCAATGATGCGTATAGGGGCAATCCTTCGTCGCCAAAGCATGGATAATTTAGATAAATGGTACGAACGGTCGGGTCGCGCACTCCACGAGGAGGGGAAACGGCCACACGACCCTAATGTCGCTCGCCATCTTCTTGAAGAAATTGGGCTGGACCCAGACATTGTTGATGAATCACTCCTTGATGAATCAACACACGATGAAATAAAAAATGATCACCAACGAGTTACTGATGCAGGCGGCTACGGAGTCCCGACACTATTTTTTGGGGATCATCCACTCTACGGACCAGTTCTTATTGACCCTCCCGAAGGGAAAAAAGCTATGCGCTTATGGGACACAGTCGTCTCATGGTTGGAATTTCCAGATCTATATGAGATGCAAAAATTAAAGTCGCTTCAAGACCAAGCTCGAATAGCGGAAACGTTTCAACCATATCTAGAAGCCCGGGACTGGATCAGTATCAATCGCGGGAAAGTTATCAATTTTGATGGATCACAAACAGAAGAATGAAATGAACCAGCATGAATAGTCCACGTATTGAAGGGAAACTTCCGTCTTTCACTGAAATAAATGATGAAAAAGAAGTGCCATGGATTCCGGTAAAGAGTCAACGCAATGCTGATGGGACAGAATCACATGTGTGGGAAAAGTGGGTGGCCTTTTCTGAGGATCCAATGTATCTTGCTCTGTTTGCTCGCTGGGATCCTGGCATGATTGTGCGAAAGCATGGCCACTACAGCCCCCACGTACTTACTGTCCTGAAAGGAGAATTTACATGTGGGACCCGACTGTGCGGACCCGGAACTCATATCGAACTTCCACTCGGTGCAGACTTTGGCCCTTTCGTAGCTGGGGAAGAAGGAGTTGAATTGTACGAGGTGATGATGGGAGATCCACGGTCATGGAGCGATGATCCCCAAGCATTAGAAAAAGTTCTCTCCGAAAAAGACGTTACTCAACTACCTGACCCACTAATTGAGCTGCCAGCAGGCTTGGAAGATTTGAGAAAAGTTTTTCTTAAGGCTAGCGGTCAATCATCTGACCCAAAATAGTTAACTATTTCAGAGCGCAACTGTGGAATACCACTCCCTGAATCTGCGCTAACCCAGAGAACATCACTTTTATCAACACCCAGTTTTGACGTTAATTCTTGGCGCCGTTTACTGCTTTTTGAGGAACGAACCTTATCTGATTTTGTCGCAACGAAACGATATGGAAGATCAATGTGGTCAAGCCAATCAACCATCTGTAAGTCCAGTTCTGTAGGCCCAACCAAACTATCTATTAGAACAATAGTCCCACCCAGAGATTTGCTTTCCATCAGATACTCTTCAATCATTCGTCTCCACCGCTCCAGTTCTTGTTTCGGAGCTTTCGCAAATCCATAGCCAGGAAGATCAACCAACCAATGTCCAGACCCTTCTGGTGATAGCTCATACACGTTTATTAATTGAGTCGCCCCAGGAGTTTTTGATGTCTTCGCTAATTTCTTTCGATTTGCGAGTGCATTAATTAGCGATGACTTTCCAACATTCGAACGTCCCACGATAGCCAATTCAAGAACCCGGTCAGGCAACTGATGCAACCTGGAGGCAGATTGTAAAAACGTAATTGGTAGTGGAGAGGACATTGCTCAAGCGTAGCCGAAGAGTCGTGACCAGCCGCAGAAGATTGAGGGAAGCGAACGTTCGCTAACTCGCTAACGAACCTGAATACACCTGCCATGCGAGCAGTGATTTCGCTATAAAGCTGAGAACGATGTAAATTCGTTCTCCATAAAGGTAATTCACCCATTTCCCCTTGGCTCGATACTGTTTCCATTGCACCAAAGCGAAACAGTTAAAGAAAATAAAGATCGAGATAACAATCCCATACACAAACCCAGGTGTCGTGCTTTCAGGCGGACCCTTCGGTGCTATTAAGTTAAAGATTGTAGCTATCCATGGGATTGAACCAGCAAAGCAACCAAACCAGAATGGTAACAGATCACCATTTCCTGCTTTCACATAGCGTTCTTGAAGCCAGCCAAACAGAATCATGCAAACATTAACGCCACCGATTCCAAGCAACGCTATGTAATCAGAGGTTCCGTTTAACTGCAGGATGACAATAATCATCAACGTGGAAGAAACCGAATACTCAACCCAACGGTAAGTATTGATACCCCTGCTAAGGTTTAACTCATATTTCTTGAAGGTTGATGGCATACAAATATAGAAGTGAAAGAATGCTGACAACGCCATGAATCCTGCAACCATATAACTAATGTTCAAGTTGAATAAGTTGATAGGGTCGGAAAAGTTTCCTGTGCCTGGGGCTTCTGTTAAATACGTTGCTACCACTGGAAGTGACGCATCATTCGACAGTATCAAGATCAAAATAAACGACACCAAATGAAGGCAACCTGCCCTGAAATTAAGTTTTTTGAGATTCTGCATATCTGTTCTCATAGGGGAAGAGTACCGATCATTGGGACGCTCTTCAATTACCTGCCAAGATCTTCAACACAATAGTGACAAAACACGAAGACGCCAGCGTAATGCAGAGTGGAACACTTCACATGCACGCTGGCGCCTTGCATAAGTATTATTTACTCATTCAAGGTGGCGTATACACGTGATAGTGCAAGGTAACCCCCCTTCCACCTATGTGTTGTTAGCAAAGAACCTAACAAATATCTGATCAACGTGTTGTCAATTTGCAATTATTTCTTAACTGTCGCTTTGTGTGACCTGTTGTTAACCTAAGTACATGGACGAAGATTACGCCGTCAGCGCGAGTCAACAAGTAACAGCGAATAGTCAGACGATCAAGTTAGTGGTTTTTGATAGTAACGAACCAGCCCTTCAGCATTACCATTCGACATATAAGCGCGTGCTTGAATTGGCGAAATAAGTTATGGAGACAGCGTCTCTTCTTGCAATTATCTCCGGAGTTTGCTGGGCAACGAATATAACTATTGTGAAATGGGCTCTTAATCGTTCACGCGCTTCGGCTCTTGTGGGAGCAACGGTTGGAGTATCCATTGCCGCAATTGTTTCCCTCATCCTTGCGATTTTCTCTGGAAGTTCTCTCCCTGACTCCGAAGTCCTATGGAAATTCGCGATCGTAGGAATAATAGCGCCGGGAAGCTCGCAAGGACTTTTTGTATCTTCAATAGGTTCTATTGGGCCAGCTCGAACATCTATTCTGATTGGAACCTCGCCAGTTTTCTCCGTTCTTCTTGCAGTTATTTTTTTAGATGAGTCTTGGAAAACGACTATCATGATCGGAACCTTACTGACTGTTGTGGGTAGTGCCCTGATTAGTTGGGAGAAGGGAATCCGGTTTCGGCAGATCGGGATCGTATTTGCAATAGCGACATCGTTAACCTTTGCGATACGTGATGTTGTTGCACGTCATTTCAATGTAGGAACGGATGTTTCATCATGGTGGTCAGGCACAGTCGTATTAATTGCCGCATCGATCACACTATGGATTTTTGTCTCTATAAAATTTGGTCCCATTTGGAAAACGCAAACGCAAAAGGCTCTCCCAGAATTCATTCCCTCAGGAATCATGATTGGAATAGCGTTACCTCTGTTACTAGAAGCTCTCAATAAAGGAGCAGTAAATATTGTTGCGCCGTTAGCGTTAGCAGCTCAAAATGTCTCCATTGTGATTTTAAGCGGATGGTTCTTTGGCTCACGAGAGCGAACACGACAAGTGATTTTAGCTATGATCTTAATCTTTCTAGGAGGGATAGTGGTCACGGTTTCGTGATACACATATGAAATGGCGCAACTTTTAAATATCTGGACGAAACCTGCAAAAGGTAAACAAATGGTGTCCCATAAGTACATTGAATGCATCATTGGGGAGGGACTTCAAGGGTGTGCTGGTGGGAAAGCTCAACATCGGCAGGTTACTGTTCTTTCCCTTGCTGCATGGGATGATGCACAAGAAGAAATTGGGCAACAATTAGATCCAATGTTTCGACGTGCAAATCTTCTCGTTGACCAATTAGATTTCGAAGACTCTGAGGGAAAAATTCTCACAATCGGCGATCTCAAAGTAGAAATCACGGGGGAAACGAAACCGTGCGCACAAATGGACGAGGTATATCAAGGCCTCCGCAATGCTATGAAACCCAAATGGCGAGGGGGAGCAACAGGAAAAGTTTTGAATTCGTGCACGATAGCTATTGGCGACTCAGCACAACTTCAGTATTAAACCACATAAGTAACCATTGAGGTTGTTAGGTATACTTTATATAGTTAGATAAGTTCTCTAAATTGAGAACTTAGATATATACAGATACCCATACATAAACTTTAATGAGACCAATCCAATCAAAAATTGCAATTGTCGCAGTCTTAATAGTCGGGCTCCTACAATTTTCCGCCTGCTCATCCTCTGAGGTAACTGAATCTCAAAGTTCGTCAACAAAGCCTCTAGCCTCTCAAGCTGCTGAATCTGAGAATTCATTAATACCTGAGGCAACCCCTGAAGTAGATAATAATATCGTGCCCGAATTAGAGCCAGTACTTCCAGTGACTATCACTGACGCTGTCGGTAACACCATCACAATTAACTCAGTTGAACGCATAATCCCCCTCGATGGGTCAGTTGCAGAAGTTGTTTTTGCTCTTAATTTAGGAGCAAATGTTGTTGCAACTGACCGCTCTGCAACCTGGCCACCTGAAGCATCAGAGCTTCCACAAATTGGTTATCAACGATCCTTACTAGCGGAACCTATTGCCGGATTCACTCCAACGGTACTTATCGGAACAGAAATCGCTGGCCCAGAAAAGACACTTGATGATCTGCGACGACTTGGATACCCAGTTGTTATCGTACCAAGTGAAGCAACTATGCAAGGACCTGCTCAAAAGATACGAGCAGTAGCTGAAGCTCTAGGAGTTCCAAATAGGGGAGAAGAATTAGCAACACAGATGGAAAAGACTATTATCTCAAACACTCAAGTCTTTGAAGATGATAAAAGACCAGTTGTCGCCGCCCTATATATACGTGGAACTGGAACGCAACTTGTTTTAGGAAGAAACTCTGCGACACATTGGCTTATTAATGCTGCAGGCGGAAAAAATGTTGCAGATATTCTTGATATTGACCAGTACAAGACCATTACCGCTGAATCATTACTTCGCGCTGAGCCAGATATTCTGCTCGTTCCATCTGCCGGACTTGATTCAGTTGGTGGGATAGATGGGCTACTAGAGGTTGGGGGCATATCCCAAACCCCAGCAGGAATCAATCGTGCCGTACTTGCATATGATGACCAACTACTCTTAGGAAACGGACCACGAACAGGTGATTTACTAAAACAGTTAGCTGCAGACTTCAGGAATCTCGTGTCACAAACGACTAATAATTAAGGAATAATATGAGCATTGTTAGAATTAACGCAATAACGGTTCCCGATGGTGCAGGTCCCGAATTGTTATCACGATTTCAAAACCGGATAGGCGAAGTTGAGAACATGGAAGGTTTCGAAAATTTCGAACTTCTAAAACCCAGCTCTGATAGTAATACTTGGTATGTCTACACACGTTGGGAATCAGAAGAGGCATTCATGGCATGGGTTCATTCACCTGCGTTCGCAAGAGGTCATGCAGAAGCCAATGCGCAACCAGTGGCGCATGGGTCAGAACTCCTTGAATTTGATGTCGTGCTACAAGCTGAAAAAAATCATTCCTAAAAACAATGAAACAGAAAGTATCTATTTCCTGTTTTCCACTCAAACACGTCGTCATTAACTAATGGTTACTATTGCCCTGATTTTCAGTGCAATAACTGTTACTCCGATTTTGGCGGGCCACCTATCAAGCCGGCGTGATGAAGAATCGGGCCCATTCATAAGTAATCACATACTTGGACTTACGTCCTCTCTTGTACTTGTCATCATAATTGCCTTGATTAGCCTCCGTTTCGGGTCTTTGCAGATTACATGGGGGACAGCATGGAATGCCATCTTTGATTATGACGCAACAAATCAGGGTCAAATAGTTGTTAGAGAACTCCGCTTGCCAAGAACAATTCTTGGATTAGCAGCCGGTTCTTGCCTTGCGGTAGCTGGAGCGCTAACGCAAGGCATAACCCGTAATCCATTAGGCGCCCCCGGCATCTTAGGAGTAAATGCAGGAGCAGCTTTCGCAATTGTGACAGCAATATATGCTGCAGACATTGTCAGTCCTGAAGGATACGTTTGGTTCGCCTTCTTCGGAGCAGCTGGTGCCAGCATTCTTGTTTACTTCATCGCTCAATTCGGAGCTGGAGGAGCTACACCTGTGAAACTTGCTCTAGCAGGAGTAGTCATTACCGCTCTACTTGGTGGATGGACAACATCTCTTCTTATCCTCGACTTGGAAACGCTTGATGAAGCAAGATTCTGGCTAGCTGGTTCCATTGCTAGCAGAGGGACTGACGAAATCGCCATCCTATTTCCTATTATCATCATTGGTTTGCTTCTTGGCATCTCCTTAGGTAAACAAATAAATATTCTGAGTCTTGGCGAAGATATCGCAATGTCGTTGGGGCAACGTATTGCCGTTATTCGTCTAGCAGCAGGAATAGTCATTATTCTTCTTTGCGGTTCCGCAGTAGCTATTGCTGGACCGGTAGCCTTTGTGGGCTTAGCAATTCCACATATGGTCCGCTCATTAGTTGGACCAGACTATCGATGGATTCTCGTATACAGTCTTTTCCTTGGCCCCTGTCTTCTCTTAGGAGCAGATGTAATTGGCCGACTCATAGTCCGCCCCACAGAACTCCAAGTTGGTATCGTAACCGCAGCAGCTGGTGCACCGTTTCTAATCTACCTTGTCCGCTTCACCAAACTTTCAGACGTATAGACATGCATTACCTAGCTATCGCAACACCCACATTACAACGATCACTTACAGTCCTTGCTGGGATATGCCTAACCGTTTTCCTCATTCAATTAGCCGACCGCATTCAAACTCGTTCATACGCTTTTCGATGGCAGAATATCTCTAGTCGTATTCAGTTACGAGTTGTATGGCTGTCACTCGGAGCCATCATTGTGATAACTATACTTATCGGGGTCGGTTTAATTGTCGGTGACTATCCAATTCCAGCTTCAAAGGCAATTGCAACAGCACTTTGGGATAGAAATGGAGAATATGACTTCATTATTAACTCTCTGCGTTTTCCAAGAATCGTCGTTGCCATCCTCGCAGGAATGTGCTTTGCCTCATCAGGATTAATTTTCCAATCTCTAATAAACAACCCGCTTGTATCACCAGACATCATCGGTATTAATAGTGGAGCAGCAGTTCTCGCAGTAGCTATTCTTGCCGCAGGGGGCAACATAGAGTATCTACCATGGGCAGCATTTCTCGGAGCTTTACTAACTGCAGCATTAATCTATTTGCTTTCATGGAAAAGGGGAATCTCAGCAACACGACTTGTACTTGTCGGAATCGGAATCAATTCCGTACTCGGAGCAGCCATCACTTACATCACAATTAAATACCCTATTGAAAGAGTTGTCGCGGCCGCTCGTTGGCAAGCTGGAACACTCTTCGGAGCAACCTGGGATGATGCCAGAACACTCCTGATAGGATTACTAATCCTCCTTCCATCAGCATTCTTCCTCACAAACCGACTACGTATCCTTCAACTAGGAGACGAAACAGCAATCACGATCGGTTCCAAAATTGAACGTGATCGCCTAGCTCTCCTTGCCGTAGCTTCTCTACTCGCAGCCCTCGCGGTCTCAGTCGTGGGACCCCTTGGATTCGTCGCTTTGATAGTTCCTCAAGCTGCAAGACTTCTAGTCGGTTCCATCACTGGGGGAGTATTAATATTCACAGCATTACTTGGTGGCTTCTTTCTATTAGGAGCTGACTTGATAGCGCAACGCCTCTTTGCCCCAGTCATGCTTCCAGCTGGTGTAATTACCGCAACATTCGGAGGCCCATATTTCCTTTATTTACTAGCGAGGTATAACCGTGCAAACTAACCCAAATACAACATCATCATTCAGCGGACAAGATCTTCACTTGTCATACGGAGGTCCAATGATCGTAGAGGGGTTGACAGTAACTATCCCCACGCAAGAAATAACAGCCATTATCGGACCAAACGGTTGTGGTAAATCTACACTGCTGAAAGCACTTGCTAGGATACTCATCCCCGAACAGGGCAAAGTAGAGGTTAATGAAGTAGATGTTCACTCTCAATCAACTAAAGAAACTGCTCGCCAATTAGGTCTTTTGCCTCAAAATCCACGTTCGCCTGATGGAATTACTGTTTCGGATCTCATACAGAGGGGGCGTTACCCGCACCAAGGTATTTTTCGCCAATGGTCGCGTGAGGATGAAACATCTGTCAACAAGGCATTAATGTTAACCGGACTAACTAATTTCTCAGATAGACCAATAGACGAACTTTCAGGCGGGCAACGTCAGCGAGTCTGGATAGCGATGCTACTCGCCCAAGAAACCCCAATAATGTTGCTTGACGAACCCACTACTCATCTAGATATCGCTCATCAAATTGAAGTACTTGATCTTTTGAAGGAATTAACCGAACAACATAACAGAACTATTGTCATGGTCCTTCATGACATAAATCTTGCAGTCCGATATGCAGACAATCTTATCGCCATGCGTGATGGAAAAATAAAAACTGCTGGGAAACCCCACAATGTCGTAACAGTGCAAATGATCCAAGACGTCTTTTCCATCAAAACCCAAATACTTCAAGACCCTATCTCAGGATCCCCACTATGCATTCCAGTGATCAAAAACACATAACAGCGTTCTTTTCAATGGATCTTTATGTCTTGTTCATATAATCTCATTTCTCTAACAAATGAATCAGTAATTAGGTAAAAGTGAAATTAAGAGAAATCAGAAAACTCATTACATTGCGAAACAGGACTAAAGAAGTAATTCAGACGGTTGAGCATTCACGAGAAATAGCAAAGAAAAAAATACCCCGCGCGGTATGGGATTTCATAGATGGCGGAGCCGGTGCGGAACACGCAATCACAGCCAACAGGGATTCGCTCAATAAAGTACTCTTCCAACCTAAATATTTAGTTGATGTTTCGGAACCAGACACCTCACTAACAATTTTTGGGAAACCTGTATCTAATCCGCTTATTCTTTCCCCTTCGGGTCTTGCTACATTGGCTCATCCTCAAGGAGAGATTGCCACTGCTCGAGCAGCAAACGAGTTAGGAGCAGTGTTCTGTTTGAGTACTGGCTCCGGAAACTCAATTGAACAGGTCGCGGAACAATCCGAAGGTCGACTCTGGTTTCAGTTATATCTTTGGAAAAGTCAGGAAGTTATTGATTCTTTAATACAAAGAGCTCAGTATTCAGGGTATGAAGCGTTGATAGTTACTGTTGACGTTCCTGTTGTTGGGAAAAGAGAACGAGATTTGCGGAATGGAATGTCGCTACCCGTAACAATCAGACCTGGTCAATACTTACACTATCTTTCTAGACCCAGATGGTTATTCGGGATAGTTAAAAACCCGGCAATAACATTTGGAAATTTGACTGATATCACGTCCGGAGATGATGCGAGCTCAATAGGGCAATACGTCAATAATGAATTAAATGATCCATCAAAAACATGGAATGATTTGAAACGAATACGAAATCATTGGAACGGGCCACTTCTGGTCAAGGGAATTATGCATCCTGATGATGCAAAAACAGCTGAAGGAATAGGCGTTGATGGAATCATTGTCTCCAATCATGGTGGTCGGCAATTTAGCAGTGTTCCAGGAATAGCAACTGTGTTCCCTCAAATCAGAAACGCAGTCTCAGACAGGGTAGAAATTTTCTATGATGGAGGGATCAGACGGGGAGAAGATATCGTCAAAGCACATGCTCTCGGAGCAACAGCAGCCTGCTCTGGACGATGCTGGTTTTGGGGATTAGCCGCAAACGGAGAACAAGGAGTCACAGACGTATTAGAAATCCTCAATCATGAAACAAAAGACACATTGTCATTGATTGGAGAACGCAAACTGAGCGATGTTGGAGCACATAACTTACACCAACCCTCATAACGATATCGATCACGTATCCTCCGCTCTGTCACACCGCAGATCTACCATCAAAGTATGTTGAATCCTGGAATCGACAAACTATTTAAAAAGCTATTGACCTCAGATCAGAAACGGTACGCTTTCGAAGATCTCCAAGCAGAAATGCTAAAGCGGGAAGAAGAACAAAATCAGCGGCTCAGAACAAGCGTCGGTAACCTCCCAGGATTACCTTGGTATAAATTGCCTGAGTAAATCGTCTTTTTTCTTGAAATTCAAATGTAAGTTACAATCCAGTCGTGGGGAAGTTACACGATAAAAGCCCCAGAAAATCTGGGTCGATAACAACAGGCATCGTAGTTTTAGTTTTGTCTGGCTTCCAGATTGTTTTTAGCGTAATCAAGGAAGATAAAAGGGAAAGTTGGTTCACCACTGCCCCATTACCCGATGACACAGATGGTACCTCACCCTTTCAAGTGACACGCTATGAAAGGCAATACTAGATTATGTTCCAGATTAAGAAGCGAAGCCGCACCGTACAAGCGTGGGTTTTCAGCACCATTAGCATTTTGGGAATCATCGTAGCATTTTGGTTTGGATACGAATCAAAGCCTCAGGAAACAAAAAGCTATTTTGCAACAGCCACAATCTATGAGGATGGAAGTACATTCATCCGAGAAATCATCGACACAGACTTTGCCGGTAATGACCAACGAGGCATCTACCGAGACATCCCAGATGTAGAAAGCATTGATTACGTCTATTCCCCATACGCCCCCGACCTTAAAAGGATCCTAAACCGACAAGAAATTTCTCAATTTGGTGGGAGGTGTTTCATAGGGCAACGATGGACATGTCTGCGTATTGGGAACGCAAACGTTGATAATTATGGACTGCATCGTTACATCATTGACTATCAACTAATACCGGGAATCCTGATGGGAGA
>CETG01036153.1_pt1 | contig 13486 bp, 9 predicted proteins | sample 361471 | NCBI WGS metagenome assembly CETG01 (sample SAMEA2622696, study PRJEB7988) | marine metagenome | isolation source: saline water (ENVO:00002010), including | reverse complement strand
CCCGCCGCTTCCGAAGCGGGAGGCGGCGACGTAATCCACACGGTTGGGGACGATGGCTCCGTAACGAGCCGACCAGTCGAGGGAGGTGCGCCCGGAGCCGGACATTCATCTCCTGATGGAATGCCAGGAGGACCAGGCCTACTGGACCTGTACGAGGCCCAGTCGCTCGCTGTGAACCCTTTCTTGAAGAGCTCAGAGGCCGATGCCCTGATGCACGGGCCGGCCGTTGACCCCACGAAGATCGTGGCCCTCCTGCTAGACCACATGAGCGGTGCCGACGCACTCAACTTCCTGAATGCAGCCTCCAAGTCCGGGGTGATAACAACTGCAGAGGTTAAGTCACTCAGCTCAATCGCTTCCTTAGCAGAGCCCGGTGAGGCATCCGAAGGAGCCCCATCCGTCAACAACAGGACGCTGCTCACATTCGCCGCTATGATTGAGGCTTGGAGGACCCAGGGGACTCCCTAGGGGGGGGATTTGGTGGCCGGGTCAAGCGTCGGCGCAATGGTTGTCGGCACCGTTTTCATAATGGTGTTCGGAATGGCAACAGTGACCATGGTCGAGAGCATAGACGAGTCGGTGAAGAACTCCGAGTACAAGCTGAGCGAACCAGAAGTGACACTCCTGAGCGTGACAGACCAGGTCGAAACAACCGGACCAGTTCTAACAGTCAGCCTAGGGACCTCTGCAGGGACCGGATATGACGATGGACCTGTGACATGCACGACCACCGGTGCAGGAACCGGATTGACTCTGAGCGTATCAGCCACCGATGGGGGCGTATCTTCGGTATCGATAGTTAACCCCGGGAATGGCTACCCCACCGGGGATAACACCGTCACCATCAGCGACGCCTCCTGCGGATCTGGAACAGCAACAATAGACATCGATGCCCTGCATGACCAGAACAGGATTACCGTCATGAACACCGGCTCTGAAACGGTAGACCTCTCACACATTTTCCTGACTCTCTCAGACACTGGAACCAAAGTACAAGGAAAGCCATTCACCCCCTTCGTGGACCACTATTCAGGCACCAATCTGTATCTATTCCCCGGAGAGCAACTATCCACGGATGCATTCCCCCTAGATCCCAATACACATGGATTCGCAATCGACGTTGACCCAGACAGGGCCTTCCTTGCTATATACGACTACAATGACGCGGAGGCAGTTACCATCACGTGAGGGGTATTTATGGCAGGAAGCGGACCTTCAGAACTAATCCTCCTCAGTGCCGGACTAATCGTAGCAGCACTGGTCTCAGGCATCATACTCCAGACATGGGATGACATGGACGACGTTCTGGACGAGAGGGGAAAGCAGGGAGCAGAGGACGTAAGGACGCGCGTATCCCTAGTCAGCGATCCGATCAACATAGCATGGGAGGGGGGAGACAATGCGAAGATTCACCTCCAGAACTCGGGGGACACCTTCTTGGACGTCAACTCGGTGGGCGCGGTGCTAGGAGGCACAACCATGACGGTGACGGTCACAGACGGTACGACAACGCAATGGCTCCCAGGCGACACAGTCCAGTTCACACTCACCAATTCCGGGCTCGACTCCGACTTGTCTACTGGCGATAATGATATTTTGATTACTGTCAGCGTGTCATCCACAGCCACCGGATACACCGGACTAGATACACTAAGGGAGGAAGTTCGCATTGTCAAGCCCTAACGTTGACAACTTCGATTTCGGAGTCATCCAGGACAGCCTAGGCCAGAGCATGGGCACGGCGATCCCCAACCGAGCGCTAATGCTCGTATGCGGAGGGATAGGCTCGGGCAAGAGCATCATAGGCCAGAGAATGTCTTTCGGCATGACGGCAAACGACGTCAAAGTCTCGCTATTCACAACCGAACTGACCACCAGGGGATGGCTAGAGCAGGTGGCCAGCATCGGATACTACATGGACAAGAGGATAGACGAGGGCTCCTTCCACCTGATTTCCAGCTTCGGAGTAATAGCACAGCCAGCCGAAGAGGCAGTCACCCTCTTGGATCTGCTCGAATCTCCCGCATCGAAGGAGGCCGAGGTCGTAATTATCGATCGAGCCTCAGAACTAATGCCCTCGGAAATGCCAGCGAAGGAACTAATGAGGACTCTCAGGAAGTTCACCTCAGAGGGACGCACCCTGATACTAACCATCGATCCCGATGAGATGGATGACGAAACCATCAGGGACATGAAGAACTCAGCTGAAGTGCTATTGGATCTGACAACCGCAGTCGTGGGGGGGCAGTTGGTTAGGACCGTGGGAGTGACAAGGTTCCTCAGAGCTGCCGGGCCGGTCACCGAGAGGATAGGGTGGAAGGTGATGCCAGAGATGGGATTCATCGTTGATATCACAGCAGTTGCATGAGGGTGTTTTGAATGGTCACTGAACAGGAAGCAGGAGAAGAGCCAGACAAGCCGACTTTCAATATCGAGCCAGGCGACTTGGGTGGCTTGATGGCGGAGTACCCCCACATTAGAGAATGGGTCGAGACTTTCGAGGCGGAGCATGGTTCCAGGCCGATATACTACGGGCCGCTGGACAGAGACGCCAAGAGCGTCAGCCCAAGAAATCTGATTTACGCGACCAAACCACCATGCTTCGCACACGTTTACTCCCCTCCAGAGGGGGCCGAGGGCGCTGGGAACACCTTCTGGTTCGGTCTAGAGCCAACCATCACTCCGGAGGAGGAGGACATCAGGGACCAGATCGTAGAAAGGCTGCTCCGAGATGCGCCTCAGAAGGAGCGCTTCGACAACGACGCGGAGTTCATCGCGATGATACACGAGATGATGGACGAGATGACAACGACTACTTCATCCTCCATACTCTCCAATCCAATAGTCAACCAAGCCAGGGAATTGATTGGAATGGGAGAGGCGCCATTGAAAGTCACTCCAGAGCAACTGGACAGACTGAAGTACGTCGTCGTCAGGGACCTGGTCAACAACGGCCCCTTGGAGACCCTTCTAGCAGATGAGATGCTGGAGGACATACACTCAATCGGACTCTCGAGGATCAATATGGACCACAAGGTGTTTCCAATGCTGACATCTAACATCGCGTTCAAGGACCAAGAACTCCTAACCAAGTATCTCAGGTCAATGTCAGAGAGGATTGGCAGGCCCGTTTCAGACAGCAAGCCAATAGTCGATGGAGCTCTTCTGGATGGTTCCAGAATCAACATAATCTACAGTGACGACGTCTCCATTCAGGGATCCTCATTCACCATTAGGAAGTTCGCAGAGGAGACCATTTCCATCATTCAACTAATCAAGTGGAAGACCCTATCCGCACAAATGGCGGCATATATCTGGCTAGGCCTTGAGTCAGGGATGTCCATGCTAGTCTCTGGGGAGACTGCATCGGGAAAGACCACCACACTCAACGCAGTCCTCCCCTTCATCGATCACAATGTCAAGATATACACCGCCGAGGACACCCCAGAGGTAAAGGTGGCTCACACCATCTGGCAGCGTCTGATTACGAGGGATTCGAAGAACGAGGACTCTCGCGTCGAGATGTTCGACCTGCTGAAGGCAGCACTCAGGTCCAGGCCCAGATACATCATTATTGGAGAGATCAGGGGCGTCGAGGGAGCAATCGCATTCCAAGCGATGCAGACCGGTCACCCTGTCGTAGGAACCTTCCACGCATCCAACATCGTCAAACTCATACAGAGGTTTACCGGTGACCCAATCAACGTCCCCGCTCGTTTCTTCGACAACCTGAATTTCGCGATTTTCCAGGAAGTGGTTGAGGCACCAGGAGGGGGAATAGCCAGGAGAATCACAGGAGTCAGCGAAGTCATAGGGTTCGACAAGACCGCAGACGGAATCCTTACGCGAAACATGTTCGAATGGGATCCGGTAGCCGACGAGGTGTACTTCAGGGGCATGTTCCAGTCAGACATGCTCGAGAACAAGATTGCACCGAGGATGGGATTCCGAAGCAAGAGGGACATTTACGACGAACTTCAGAGGAGGACCGAGGCAATACAGAGGATGTGTGACAGAGATCTGACCCATTACGACGACGTTTTCGACCTTCTGGATATCTACTACAAGGAGGGTTGGGACAGGTTTGCCGCTGCTCTAGAGACATGGACGGGAATTAATCACTAGGCGGTGTCCAAATGGAGGACAAGGCAAGCACGTGGGAAATCGCTCTTCTGCGTCTTGGAATGCCATTCAGAAGGTACTTGCTCTACTTCTCCCTTCCCGTATCTTTGATTGGGCTAGTCGCCGGTCTTGCCGTCTGGTTCACGGTTAGCGACGTGATTACCGGTGCCGGGGCAGCAATCCTGATCCTTGTTTTCCCACTATTGGCATTCGCTGGGACTATCTTGTACCCAATCGCACAAGTTTCAGCAGAGGCGATTCAGATTGAGCAGGACATGCACATGTTCATGACTAGGATGGGCATTCTATCCATGGGAGAGTCCGCCGAGAAAGGGATGTTCGATGTCCTCAAGGAGATGGGTGATTATGGTGCCCTGGCACACGAGATACAGGCAATCGAGACACTGGTCACGAAGTGGCACACAAACCTACCAGAGGCAGCAAGGATAGTAGGGCGGCAGAGCCCCTCTGCGATATGGAGCGATTTCCTAGACAGAATGGCATTCTCGGTAGAGGTAGGACAGCCTATCGGGGAATTCTTCAGTAGTGAGAACGAGACATTCGAGCAGGCATATACTACAATCTACGATGCAAGGCTGGAGCAGCTAGACACTCTCAGGGAGACCTTCGTTTCACTGACAACCACCGGTCTACTACTACTCGTGGTCGCAGGCCTGCACCTGATCCTCTTCCAGACGGGAGCAGAAACCAGCAACCCATTCGAGGTAATCCTCAGAGCACGATGGGTCCTCCTAGCAGGTTTGTTGTTTGGCCTTCTCCAGATAGGCGCTTGGTACCTCTTCACCTTGGTCATTCCTCAAGAGGACCTTTTCGCAAAGCACGGATTCAACACCGAACAGGCAATCGACATGCGCAGATCGTGGATTTTCGCTGGGATTCTGGGGACAATGATGTTCATGATGCTAATGGGCGTGTTTGTGGTTTACGGGACCAACATCCTGTTCGACCAATGGAACTACTTCGGACTCCTCGTCATCGCAGCCCTGATGTCCCCTCTGCTTGCACCGGCCTTGCTCATAGGGCAGGAGGAGGCGAGAGTGAGGAGGAGGGACGAGGCATTCCCAGAGTTCATCCGGGCTTTCGGCGGCACTGCACAGGCGAGGGCACAGGAGCCGAGTGCAATGGTAAAGGCACTCTCAGGCATCGACTTCGGAGCACTTGACGACTCAATCTCGAATCTCGAGAAGAGGCTCTCTATGAGAATCGACAGCGATTACTCATGGGACTGGTTCGCAGCGGACAACAACTCGATGCTAGTTTCAAGATTCACCAGGGTCTTCATCGAGGGATCTTCCTCGACCGGCGAGGCCGGCCTAGTAGGTGACATGGTCTCACAAAGCACCACCAGCCTCCTAGGCCTCCGTCAGAGGCGACAGATCTCTGCCAATGTGATGAGGAGCGTCTCGTACGGGCTTCTGATTGCTATGATTATTGCTCTGAACATCACCACGTCAATCATCGCGGGACTGGGAGAGACCATTGCGTCGGTAGCCCAAGGACTGGTGGATAGCACTGGTGAAGTGGGAACAGCCGCAGGCGGGGTCGATGTGGCTCTCCCAGCTCTCTCGGAGACTGGGGGTATTGACCAGAATATCCAGGTCTTCAACTACATGGGCTCTTTCCTAGTAGTCATTTCCATTGTCGTTCTAGGCCTCATCACTGCAAGGATCAGGGGAGGGGGGACGACCCTGGTTCTAGGGCAGATGATTCAGATGATGTGGATTGCAGGAATTGCGAACTTCTTCAGCGCCTGGATTCTGGATCAGTCCGTCGGATTGTTCCAAGCCGGTTAGCGAAAGCGCAGAAGCCTTGATGTCAACAATCGATTTCCTACTGGTATGGTCGACCCCCTCTTCTCGACTATCAGGATTTCATTGCTCGTCCTCTGTATGTTCGCTGCAGCTAGATCGGATCTCCAAACACTATCAGTCAAAGATGACCACTGGATTAGATGGGCAATTCCAGCGTCATTGATTCTCCTGATTGAACTGGCAACTACAGATGCAGGTATTGAGAACGTGTGCATGGCATTTGCGTTAGTCTCGATCTTCTCGTTCTGCTTCGTGATACCGCCAGATCCCAGGAAGTTTAGAGGATGGGGTAGACTAGAGGCGATAATCTCAATATTCTACCTCCTAGGGTTTTTGGGACTTATCGGAGGCGCTATCACATACTCAGAAACAGACTTTGTTGATCTGGTACTTGGAGACGAGTCACCCAATACCACACTGTGGTGGAGCATGATTGGGGCTATATTGACTGCCACCGTCTTCTACTGCGCGTGGTTGTTCGGGCTAATACCAGGGGGGGCAGATGTGAAGGCACTAATCCTAGTGACACTCTTCTTCCCATCTTGGGCCTTCGTCCCAGATCAGATCTACCCACTAGCCGAAGACCCACTATTCAGAATGCCACCATCGATGGTCATGTTCGTTTGGGCGGCAGCCGCCTTCCTAATCGCACCACCCCTGATTTTCATTCACAATTTCAGTAGTGGGCACATCACCTCAGCATCCGACTTGAAGATGGCATGGCACGCTACAAAGAAGCAAATCAACGACGTCAGTAGATTCTCCGAGATGAATGAGAACCCCTCTTGGATGCTTACAGAGGTAATCCAGAAGAACGGAGAAAACACAGTTGTTCATCGAATCCTCCCATCTAGCAAGTCAACAATCGGGACAGAATTGGAATCCGATTTGGCACTGTTGGAGGAAATGGGTCTAGACAGCGTCTGGATAACTACGAAGCACCCTTTCCTGGTGTATTTGTTCTTGGCAATATTGCCGACGCTTCTTCTTGGCGATCCTATTGCATATCTAATCAGATAAAGTCCTCAAGAGTCATCACCGTGACCTTGTCGTTGCTGAATAACGAATCCACACTAGATGACATCCATCCTACTCTGTGCTTTGTGTAGTCATCCACCCCATATTCCTCCATTACTTCCTCGGTGATTTGGATATACTTCCTGACAGCCCCCTCCGAAACAGTCAGAACAACATTCCCACCACACCCAGAGTCCATTTCCCCTCCTGTGAAACCCCCCGAAGTCCTTGCCTTATGCTTGATGCATTTCCCAGCCAGAGGCATCCTGCGATACGATTCGCCGCATTTCACGCATCTAATCTTCTGCCTCGTGTATGCCATCAGGTTCCCCCTCATGTCTGGGAGGAAGTGAGATTCGATCACCTGCTTCGCTACTCTCTCTGCTGCTACAGGGCGTAACAGCCTACCGAGGCTCAACTGACTATCCAACTTGTCCTTCATGGTAACGAGGGTCTTGTAAGAGGAGTTTTCCGGACCAGCGTCTAAGGGGCCAGAATCATGAGTCCACCCATAACCTCGAATTTCCCCTATCATCCCAAGCCTGTTCTCAACTATATCCACCAAGCTCCTGACTTCCTTCGGATGCGGTTGGCCAAGAGTCGCTTCGAAGAACTCCCTGCTATAGTCCCAAGAGCAGTCGACATTCAACGCCTCCTTGTCAATTTCACTGGGATTCAACCTGGTAGTGAGAACAAGAGGGGCATCCATCCTACCGCCCCTGTTTGCAGGAAGAATTGTTTGAGTGAAGTTTAGCAGACCATCCATGAGCATCATAATGCTGTCTTCGTCACCATCGCAATTCCTCCTCTTCGCAGCATGGAAGAGGGGGTGGGCATATCCGGCGGAAGCATCAGTCCAACCAATGATCCTGCACGCAACTCCTCCAGAGGTATGCGGAGCAAGACCGATTGCAATATGGCCCACTATGTCCTGCAGGCTCTTTGCCTGATAGAAAGGCTCCATGCCATAGAACCTTGCTAGCAGATCGTCAACAAACGAGCAAGTGGATAGAAGGTGGTCGGAAGCTAAACTCGATGGGATGAAGTCCTGTGGCAACAACTCGAGCATCTGGCTATCATCCATCAATGGCTCTCCAATGAAATCGTGAGTATAGCCTAGTTCTACCAATCTCTTCCAAGGTGTGCCAATCTCTGATGGCCTGAAGTGTGTTACTGGGACATCACTCATGTCGAATCTAGCAGTCCCGTCTCTGAATACAGAAACTCCATGCAGTCCCCTGAGGATTCCCTTTTCCAACTGCTCCGGGGACTGCTCTTCGGAGAATAGCCCTTTGACGGCTTTGATCTTCTGTGGCACCCGGTCGAGTCCAAGCTTCCTCCTCTTTGCCTCGACGATTGAGCCAAGATTGACGGCAGTCCTCTCCCCCTTCCTTCTACCTCTCCTTCTCCTAGGGGCACTTTCCGTCTTTCCACCGCATTCCACTGGCTGATCTGGGTTCGGTCTGTGGTGGCATGTGACATGCGGGCTCTCCTTACCACACGCCTGGCATATCCTCGGACCGACCACGACTCTTATCGAACCTCTTTTCGAAGCTTCTGACACCAGCCTCTGGGGCCCCCCATTCTCACCTATAGGGAATATGGAGTGAACAAGGGGACTCATCTCCCTGGCTCCAGATTTCTCAGGCCTCCCCATCCTCGCTCCGATTCTACAAGGGATTGAATCCTCCCATCGGGGAAGGGCCGAGACTCTCCTTACCAATTGTAGAGATCTCTCTACTTGGTAGTCATCCAGAGTACTCCGTGCTTCCAAAAACCTGGCTTCACCCAAATCAGCGTCGACGGCTCGAATCGCTTCTTTGCATTTAGAGACCTTGTCTACAATATCCGAAACGATTGACTTCACATCCTTCCTGACTGCTATTTTCCCTTGAGAACCGTCCAGTCCAAGACCATCCAATAGACTCTCCCAGTACTTTGGAATCAAAATGTCAGAACCGTCGTGCAGATGCTCTATCCCCAGAGTCATCAGAGATGATTTCACCAATCCATGACGAGAGATCTCTGTCCAACGTGACCAATCTCCCAATATCGGTTGGCCAAGTGGTGGGTCCTCCCTTTCCATTGAGAACGGCCACCCTTCAACTACATCCTTTATTCTAAGATACGAATCTTCGATACATCCTTTCTCAATTATCAATTCCACTAACTCAGGAACGAACTGAACTGGCAAATCAGACCACCAGTGATTCCATGGAGGAGGCACAGCAGTTCCGTGGCAAATTGAGACCTCCTGAATCTGACTCCACGACATCTCCATTTTCTTGAGGAAAGAAATCCAGTCCCTCCTCCTCCAATTTCTTTCCAAGGGCGACTCCCCCCCTCGTTTTATTGCGCCGTTGAAGGGCATGCCGGGAGGAAGGTCAGATCTTTTGAATCCAAGGATATCAGAGAACTTCTCGACCTTCTCATGTGTGTCAAGGGAATCTGCAATATCTACAGCCCACCAATCTATCGAATATGACGAGGGAACGAGCTGTTTGTTGTTCTCTAGAAATTCTCCATAGCCCAGCAGAATTTCACCGGCATCCCAAATTGAATACACACTATCTTCACATTCGCCCCATTGTTCCTCTGAACTCACTCTCAGGAATTTTCCGTCCTTCAGGAGGACGGTGGGACCATCAATCTCAATGCACGGAGTGACTGCACATGCCTTGCCGGGCCCTTCGATCTTCATTTGTGTGCCAACCGCCAGAAAACCCCCCATCGCTTCCATCGTAATCGGATTCAGACCCGCTGCCGCTAGACCAGTCGCCCTGCTTCTGCCATATCTTAGACGGAATCCGCCTGGCTCACGAGGCTCACCGAATACAGGTCTACCTGCAATCACGTCTTCCATGTATTTCGAATCCTTTTGTATCACCCTCCTTTTCTCTTCCTTACCCTTCGAGTCACTACCCTTCTGCTTGTCAACGAATTTGGAAATGAAATCCCATCCAGGAACTTCCAACCTCTCAGTATGAGCCTGGATTTTTGGTGCCTTTAGGCACAGCCCCTCTGCAATAACCAACATCACACCCCCTCTAACTCTGGTTCTGAAGGTCCCGTTTTCGTTGACTATATTCTTGACTTCTTTGTAGCCAGCACACTCCATTCTCTCGGTCTCTTCGCCGTTGATCATCACTGGGCACTCTTTGACTATAGTCTCCGTCTCCTCTGGAGGGGGTTTGTATTGGAGATTGGCTCGGTACAATCCAAATTCCTCCTTAACCCTCTCAACTTCAGGGACGGTTGGTATGTACCTGCCCACTCCTATTTCCCTCCGAAGAATGTCCCCAATGAGGACACCTAGGGCCTGGGCCGTACCTCCTGCAGCTCTAATCGGGCCACAGAAGTCGATTGAGAGAAACTCTGAACCGTCGGCATTGCTCATTATTCTGACATCGCCAATCCCATCTAAGGGAGCAACTAGCACAGCTTCAGTGAGCACCGCAAGACCAACCCTTAGTCCCGAGTCTATGGCTCTCCTTCTGTCGCCTGTTGCCGCATGCATCTCTTTTGTTACAGAAATTGCAATCATTATTGCAGCCGTTTCCCTATCATGCTTCTGAAGAAGCCCTCTGAGGTTATCCTCAATTTTCAGAGGCGGTTGACTACGCTTTGTTGGGTCAATGAATAGATACGGGTCCTCGAGCAACTTCTCAGTTCTGCTTGCTAAATCCGATGCCCTGGGTATCTCAACAGACTCCGAGAAGTCCAAACCCTTCTTCTTCGCCACGCTAGCAATCGAATAGCCCTCTTCTATTCTCTCATCCAGTGCTTGATAGTATGCAGAACGCTCTGACTCGAGTCTGTCGGTGTCCATTTCAGCGATTTTGGGACTAATGGTCATGGCTCTTCCTCGCTACAGCACCCACCACTCGGACACGGCCGTCCAAGAACATTGACCGACATCTCGTCCAAAAATCGTCCCAACTAAGGCAACCTTCATCCCATTCCGTCTAACCCAGAACAGGTAGAATGGCATCAACCACCGTAGAGCAGGCGAGAGAAAGACTGATCGAGAGGATTCGAGATTTGGCCTATCTTTACTCGGAAAATGAGGATTTTACCCTTGCCAGTGGAAGGAAGAGCAAGCACTTCTTCGACATGAAGCCAGTGATGATGGATCCCGAATGCGCCCATCTGTTGGGAGTGCTAATTCATCACCAAATTCAGTCAATAGGAAACGTAGATGCAGTTGGTGGGTTAGAACTGGGAGCAGTACCACTTACTGGAATTGCAATCGCAAAGGCCGGCCGAGGATCCCCCCTCAAGGGGTTCATAGTTAGAAAGGAGCCCAAGGGAAGAGGCGGAAGGAAGACAGGCAACCCACCTGGGATAGAGGGCGCAAGCCTCCAAAGCGGTCAGAGAATCGTACTCCTAGAAGACGTGACTACTACTGGGGGCTCTGCATTGAAGGCAGCCCATAGGCTGATGGAGATGGGTTGTGATGTTGCTTCCTGCATCACAATTCTGGATAGGCAGGAGGGAGGCTCAGAAGCATTTCAAGAAGCAGGAATAACCCTCACCCCACTCACTCTAAAGTCAGAAATTGCGAGTTGAGAAAAATGGGGCAGCATGAAATAGACCCCGAAAAACAACCCTACCACCCCTCCAAGATAGAGAGAAAAGAGTACATTGGGATAGGGGAGTTCTTCTCAGTGGATATGAGGACCGGAGTAATCGATGATGTCCAAGAGTTCCCGGAAATGAGAAAGCCATCTTACAAAATTAGAGTGGATTTCGGACCTGTGGTCGGAAAGCTATGGAGCTCAGCACAAATCACCAATTACCCCAGGTCCCAGTTAATCGGAAGAGCGGTAGTAGCCGCAATCAACCTAGGAGAAAAGACACTTCCAACAGGTTTCGTATCCCAATTCCTAATTCTTGGGGCCTTAGATCCAGATGGGACGGTGAGGCTTCTGGAACTACCCGAGGGAACATTTCCCGGATCAACGGTGGCATAGCCCGTCATCCATACCATATTGAACTTGGAACGACTGAAACACGATATGACCTACGTGAGGATGACTACTAGCGCTGGAGAAATAGACATAGAGTTGTATACCGATGAATGCCCAGAGACAACTGGAAACTTCCTAAAATTGGTCGATGACGGATTTTACGACGGATTACACTTTCACAGAGTTATCAAGGACTTCATGATTCAAGGAGGGTGTCCACACTCCACTGATCCAAACAATGGAAGGGCCGGTACAGGGGGTCCAGGTTGGAAAATTCCCTGCGAGCGTTCAGCATTGGAGAAGAAGCATGACAAGCCAGGAATCTTCTCAATGGCAAACGCAGGACCTAATACAGGGGGATCACAATTCTTCCTCACAACAGTACTTACTCCTTGGCTAGACGGTAGGCATGCTGTTTTCGGAGAGGTCGCAAAGGGAATGGAAGTAGTGCGAGCAATCGAATCCACCGAGACTCTTCCCGGGGACAGACCGTCCTCACCTCAGAGGATAATCAAGGTAGAGCGGGTATGAAGACCATAATGAGTAAATTTATTAATAAGTTGTTAATAGAAATGGCATGGCAAAGCACCGTGTCGGCGATCGTAGAATAATTACCGTTAGCATTCCAGAGGATCTGGCTAGAAGATTGGATGCACGTGTTGGACAGGGTCGTGAAAAGGGAAGATCGGCAACTATCTCTAAGATGATTGAGGCATCTCTTTCCGGCTCTAAATCCTCTCACATTGACTCCAGACCCCCGGTTTCCAGGAATCCTCAGGGTGTTCGTTCCAAGGTTAGGATAGAGGTAGACACAATGGGAGAAATAGATGTACCTGCAGACAGGTATTTCGGTGCACAAACTGCTAGATCACTGATTAATTTCGATATAGGCGATGACCAAATGCCACGAGCTGTCATTCGCGCATTTGGAATTCTCAAGCAGGCGGCAGCCGAAACAAACGTAATACTAGGAACTCTTGAGGAAGATGTTGGAAAACTAATCTCGGAGTCATGTGAAGAGGTGATTTCCGGGTCTCTTGATGACCACTTCCCACTCAGGATTTGGCAGACTGGTTCCGGGACCCAGACCAATATGAATGCAAATGAGGTAATCGCAAATAGGGCCATAGAGTCTTCAGGTGGGAAACTGGGAAGCAAAACCCCAGTTCATCCAAATGATCACGTAAACCGAGCTCAGTCGAGTAATGACACATTCCCCACTGCAATGCACATCGCGGCAGCCGAGGAGATCCAACACCGACTAATCCCGTCGGTGCAGACACTTCGCACCTCTCTGGCTGAAAAGGCAGATGAGTTCGAGGACATTGTCAAGATAGGACGAACACATCTGATGGATGCCGTCCCGTTAACTCTGGGTCAGGAGTTCGGAGCATATGTCTCGATGCTTGACGCAGATCTAATTAGAATACAATCAGCACTGAATGACCTACTAGAACTTGCATTAGGAGGAACCGCAGTTGGAACGGGTCTGAACACACATCCCGACTTCGCAGATTTGGTCGCAAGGAAGATAGCCGAAAAGAC
>CETG01430825.1_pt1 | contig 13488 bp, 10 predicted proteins | sample 361471 | NCBI WGS metagenome assembly CETG01 (sample SAMEA2622696, study PRJEB7988) | marine metagenome | isolation source: saline water (ENVO:00002010), including | reverse complement strand
CTCTGATCGTTCTTCCCCCATTCTACCCGCCAATATTTTTCTTTCTCCGATATGAATTATTCCAGATAAGAAGGTTCCCGCAGTAACAATCCCATTGGAACACTTAATGGTTTCACCAGACCTCAATTTGAACCCCCTTATTTTATAATTTTTTATTTGTATGGAAGTTGCCTCGCCTTTAATAATCGAAATTGGGGATTTTAATACTTTTTGTAAGGCGATTTTTTCATAGAGCCTTTTATCTATTTGGGCTCTGGGAGACCAAACAGCTCTCCCCTTTTTTTTGTTTAATGTTTTAAATTGAAGGCCAGAAGCGTCTGCAACTTTTCCCATAACGCCTCCCAAAACATCTATTTCTCTTACTATTTGTCCTTTGGCTAAGCCACCAATTGCTGGGTTGCAGGACATTCTTGCTATCGCTTGTGGGTCCATTGTTATTATAGCAGTTTTGCATCCTAAAAAACTAGAAATTAAAGCCGCTTCTAAACCCGCATGGCCACCACCAACCACTACTATATCAAAGTTTTCTTTTATCAATTTGATTTATTTTCCTACACAAAAGTCAGAAAAAACCTTTTTTAATATGTCGTTAGTTGTTGTTTTTCCAGTAAATAGGTCTATTTTTGAAATAGCGGTTCGAATCTCAAACGCTATGATCTCAAGCGCCATGGGTTTGTTCGTAAAATGATTAAGAGATTGGGTTATATGGAGGTTTAAGCTGTCAACAGCTTCTTTTTGTCTGATGGTTGTTATTAGTGATTCGTTGGTGTTTGTTTTTAAAAAGCTAATCTTTTCTTTGATGTTTTGTTTAAGCGCATCAAGGCCAGACTCTTTTTTAGCAGAAACAGAAACCACGGTCTTTTTTGTTCCTTTGTAGGGCTGCAAGTCTTCTTTGTTATACACTAATATTTGTTTTTTAAACCCTTTAATATCAACAGGTTGATCCGTGTTAGTAAAAACAGAAATTATTATGTCAGAATTTTTAATTTCCCGTAAAGATCTTTTTATTCCTTCCTTTTCAATTTTATCTTTTGTGTTATGTATTCCAGCTGTATCAATCAATGTTACTGGTATTCCATCTAAAGTGGTCTCCGTTATAATTAGGTCTCTTGTGGTTCCAGGAATGTCGCTTGTTATGCTTTTGTTAATATTAATTAACTTGTTAACAAGAGTTGATTTTCCCACGTTTGGTTTGCCAATTACAGAAATTTTTAATCCTTTAGTATACGCATGCCCTTTTATAAAAGATTCTTTTAATCTGCTTGTTTCTGTTTCACATGATTTTAATGCCTTTTTAATTTTTTCAACAGTTTCGTTTGTAAGGTATTCTTCTTCTGAGACATCAAACTCAAACTCTAATGTTGAAAGGCAAAAAAGCAAGCGGCTTTTAACCTTGTTTATTTTTTTTGTTATTCCCCCTAAAAGGTTTTTGGTTTGTCTTTCTGCTGCATCTATAGATTTTGATTTTATTAAAAGACCAACTGATTCCGCTTGTAATAGGTCTAGTTTTCCATTTAAAAAAGCACGTTTTGTATATTCCCCAGGATGGGCTAGTCTTCCCCCAAAAGAGATTATTTCATTAATAATAGATTCTGAAATGTTTGGATTGCCGTGGCAAGAAACTTCAACAACGTCTTCTCCTGTGTATGATTTTGGAGCATAAAAAGCCGTAAAAACAACCTCATCAATTTTTTTATTATTAACGTGTATTGCCAATTTTGTAGGCTTTAGGTGTTTCAGATTGGTTTTTTTATTTGATAATTTTCTTGAGAAAGTTAGCGCTTTATCACCGCTAATTCTTATTAATGATATTGCTGAAAAACCAGTTGGGGTTGCTTGCGATACGATAGTGTCTTCCAATACAATCTCACCGCTAAGTTTTTGGTTTTGCAGGCATAAGTTTTTGTTGTGCTATTGTTAACACATTAAATAATGTGTAATAAAGATTTAAACCCGAAGGAAAATTATTAAAAATTAGAAAAAAGAAACCTGTCATAAAATATTGCATCATTTTTTGTTGAGGCTGTTGGTTGTTGCCGCTCATCATTCTTTGTTGGATAAACGTTGAAATAACCATTAAAATTGGTAAAAAAGCAATATGTGAACCATATAACGGTATTGTAAAGGGCAGGTCAAAAATTTTATCAGGCGCTGATAGGTCTTTTATCCACCACACAAAAGGTTCGCTTCTTAACTCTATGGTTGTTCTAAAAACAATAAAGAGAGCAAAAAGCAACGGCATTTGAAGAATCATTGGTAGGCAGCCGCCAAGTGGGTTTACCCCTTTTTCCTTATAAAGTTTCATAGTTGCTTGGTTCATTTTTTGAGGATCGTTTTTATATTTATCTCGAAGGGCATTAACCTGTGGTTGGATTTGTTGCATTGCCGATGTTGATTGGTAGCTTTTTTTTGTTAAGGGAAAGACCAAAATTTTAACCAAAAAAGAAAAAACAATAAGCACAACTCCGTAATTAGGAATATACTCATGCATTCGTTTTAGTGAATATAAAACAGCTTTTGAAACAGGCCTTATAAAAGACCAGCCAAAATCCATTATTGCTTCTAATCCAACGTTTAGGTTTTTGATTTTTTCGTATTCTAACGGACCTATGTATAACATAAAGTTTGAGTTTTTAAAACAGTCAAACGTAAAAGACATGTCATATTGCTCTCTATTGTTGTTTGAACCAGATAAGTGGGCAGACCTTACGTTGTTTGGGTCTTCTGGCATTAAACAAGACACAAAATATTTAGTCCTAATTGCACCCCAGTTTGTTATTCCGTTAAAGTTTTTTTTCTCTTTGTTTCCTGGTTTCGTTTTTAGCTCTTCTAACTCTTCTCCTTGGTAAATATATGCTTTAAAATAAGTTTTATCATCAGCGGTGTCTTTTTCAGTTGTAGATAGACCGCCATTCCATGAAAAGCCGACATCTCTATATATCATGTCTTTTATATCATTAAAGTCTAGATTAATATTTATTGTATAATTGTTTGGGTTAAAAGAAAATATTTTTTTAATAAAAAGGCCATCAAAAATTTCAAATTTATATTCTAGTGTGTTGTTGTTTCTATTAATTATTCGTCCAGGCTCTTTTGTTTTTGTCCAGTTTTGATTTAAGTCTATTGTTTCACCATCAAGGTTTTTTAGCTCTATCGTAAGGTTTTGAATTGAATTGTTATTTATAATGTTTACCAATTGACTGTCTGATGTCAGGTAGTTTTTAAATCTAAAGTTTTTAATCGTTCCGCCAGCTGCGTTTGAAAAAGTTGCGGTGTATAGAGGAGTCTCTATTGTTGAAAACAACTCTGGGCGCTTGGAGACCTTTTCGATTTTTTGTTTATAAGTGGGAGCGGTTTGATCAAGACTTGTTTTATTTAGGGGTTTAATTTCAGGTGTTATAGTTTTTAATGAGTCGTAATTGTTTTTTGTCTCTAGCGGTGGGCCAAAAATCTCCATGTATTTAGGCGTAAATAGCAAAACGAGGGCTATTAAGAAAAAGGCGATTAATGTGTTTCTGTCCATTTTATTTTACTGGGTCATGACCACCCGGATGAAGTGGGTTGCATTTTAGTATTCTTTTTATAGATAAAAACACTCCAACTAAAGCACCCTTTGTTCTAATAGAAGCTAAGGCGTAGTTAGAACAGCTAGGGTCAAAACGACAGTTTTGTCCTAAAAAAGGCGACACAGACACTTGATAGCTTTTAATTATAAAAGATAATAAAATTACAAGTGCGCGATTTAGCGACTTTATAAAAATCACGGGGAAAACTAAAGGGCGAGTCTTTTTCGGCCTTTTTTTCGACGCCTTTTTAAAACTGTTTTTCCGCCAACAGATGACATTCTTTTTCTAAAGCCATGTTTGTTGCGTCTTTTTCTATTGCTTGGTTGGTATGTTCTTTTCATTATGTTGTTATCTTTTGCTTAAAAAATTACAAAAGAGATTGGTTGAACACAAAAAGTATAACATATAAAGTTTTGTCGCGGGTTTTACAAAAAGAAATAGAAAAATTGAGCTAATAATTGTAATTTTTATATAGAAATAAATGTGGATAACTTGTGGATAACATCAAATACGACAAAATTGCCGCTTGGAAAGTAGTATATAATAATTTAAAAAAGGTTCTTCCAGGTCATGCAATCCATGCTTGGTTTGACCCTATTAAACCTATTTCTTTTAATAGTGAGGTTATGGTTTTAGGTGTGCCAAGTCAGTTTTTTCTTGAATGGATTGATTCACATTATAGCGATCATGTACAAAATGTATTAAATAATATTTATAATAGCGGTGTTCAATATCGTTTCATTGTTCAAAAAAGTCAGCCAGAGATTATTAAAAATGAATCCATAGAAAAAGAAACGCCCAAAAAATCAACTAGTAGGTTTAATAATTTAAATTCTAAATACACTTTTGATAAGTTTATTGTTGGTGATAATAATGAATTTGCGAAAACTGCCTCAGAGTCTGTTTCTAAAAACCCAGGAGAAAACAATTTTAATCCTTTAATTATATATGGTGGCGTAGGGCTTGGAAAGACTCATTTAATGCACGCGATTGGGAATAGCGCTTTAGAAAAATTTCCATCTCTTAAGATTGTAAACATCACAAGTGAACAGTTTACATTAGATTTTGTTAATAGCTTAAGGAAAAATAAAACCATCGAATTTGCTCAAAATTATAGGTCTGCAGATGTTTTACTTATAGATGATATTCAGTTTTTTCGCGGTAAAGAACAAACCCAAGAGCAGTTTTTTCACACTTTTAATGTTTTACATCAAAGTGGAAAACAAATTGTTTTAACTGCAGATAAATTTCCGGGTGAGATGAAAGGCCTTCAAACAAGGCTTCTTTCTAGATTTCAATCAGGGCTATCTGTAGATGTACAGCCACCAAACTTTGAGGTTCGGGTAGCTATTTTATTAGAAAAAGCAGAACAAAACGGTCTTACGTTAGATTATTCAATAATAGAATTTATTGCTAAACATATTAAAAATAATGTTAGAGACCTAGAAGGAACAATAATCCGTATCTTGGCTAAATCATCCTTAATGAATATTGAAATAGACAACAACCTTGTTGCGGATGTAATTAAAGAAAGAGTAGGGAATGACTTTGGGAATGATGTTTCAATAGAAAATATCGTTAAAAAAGTTTCCCAACTTTCAAAAGTGTCTGAAAAAGAGATTATTGGTAAAAGTCGGAAAATGGAAATAGCGGAAGCGAGACAACTATCAATGTATCTGTGTAGAGATATTATGGGTACTTCATTAATGAATATTGGAGTTTATTTTGGAGGTAGAGACCACACAACTGTAATGCACGCGGTTAAGACAATTGATAATAAAAAAACCACCGATATTAAAATGAAAAAAATGATTACTTCTGTAAGGCAAGAATTAGGGTTTTCTTTCTTATAAAAAGTGTAATAAAATTATACCGATTAAATATAAAATTTGGTTTAAAATAATTATTGGTGGCCATGTTTCAAAAGTATTATTTCACAATAATTATGCAGGCTATCTAATTTGGGAGAAAACAAATGCAAAAAAATAGCGTAAATAAAGTTATACTTGTGGGCAATCTTGGGCAAGACCCAGAAGGCAGGTTTACACCACAAGGTACGGCTGTAACTAATCTTAGTATAGCTACTAATGAATCTTGGAAAAATCAAAATGGTGAATTTCAAGATAAAACTGAATGGCATCGAGTCGTTATGTATGGTAAGATGGCTGAAACCGCTACTGAATATATGCGTAAGGGAATGATGGTTTATGTGGAGGGCAGATTACAAACAAGAGAATGGGAAGATCAAAATCAAAACAAAAGAAGAACCACAGAAGTTATGTGTGATAATTTTACCATGTTAGGTAGAAGGGGAGATAGCGTTTCTCCATCTTCATCTCCTGCTCAAAAAGCAGCAGAAGAAGAAGATGATGATCTACCATTTTAAATTTTTTAAATTATAAAGGGCGCTTATTAATATGAGAAAATCTTTTGGCCCTGAATATCTTTCACAGCTTTCACCGAGACCACAATGGTGGAGATATTTATTAACATATGTATCTTTGTTTTTGGGGTCTGTTGTTTCAAAAACAAAAATAAAAGGAAAATGGCACGTTCCAATTAAAGGGCCCTTTGTTGTTGCTAGCAACCATTTTAGTAATTATGATCCTTCATTTTTTACTTATGCAATTCAAAAACCTATAAATTTTATAGCGGCAAGTGATCAAGAAGTTGATTGGTGGCTTATTTGGGCGCCTTTTTTATATGGATGGATACCAGTAGACCGAAAAAAACTAGCACCATCAACAATTAAAAAAGCTTTAAGCGTTCTTAAATCAAATCAAATACTTGGTATTTTTCCAGATGGTGGAGTGAATGATACAATTCTTGGAAAGCCCAAAAACGGCACAGTTTATTTATCTACTCTTGGAAAAGCACCGATTGTTCCAATTGCAATATATGGTGCTGAAACTGCTTTAGAAGATATATTAAAAGGTGTTCGACCAAAGGTTTATATTAATATTGGTAAACCATTTGGCCCGTTTAAAATAACAGGATCAAAAGAGAGTAAAAATAAAATGCTTACTAAAATAGGAAAAGATATGATGATTCGAATAGCAGCGCTTTTACCTCATAATAAACAAGGCCCATATATTGGAAATTCAAAAATAAAAAGATATCAAAAAGAAAATGGTTTTATTCCTAATAGTCTTTAATATGCTTTGTTTATTGATTTTTTAACTATTAGAAAAATGCCAATAAAGACAAATGGTGCGCCAACTAGATAATTAAGAGGAATTTTTTCGGAAAATAGAATCAGTGCCAACCCTGTAGCAATAATTGGCTCACCAAGGGGTATTGTTGCTACGGTTGTTGGTGATAAAAATTTTAATGTATAGTTTAATGAATTGTGGCCTAATATTGAAGGAACCACTCCTAAAAACAAAAACCAGACAATGTGGTTAAAGTTAAAATCAAAAATAGAAACGTGTTTTATTAAACAAATAAACCCAATAGTTATTGCTGCATAAAAGAACAAGCTTCGACCATATGCCAATGTGCTATTGTTTTTACGAACTTCTTTTGCTAATAAATATGTGTTTGCAATACAAAAACCGCTAAATAGAGAAACGATGTTTCCCATTGGGTTGTTTTCAAAAAAGTTTAAATCTGTCCATTGAATAATTAAAACGCCAAAAACTGTAATTAACAATGGTAAAATTAAATTTTTTGATATCTTTTTTTCTTTTAAATATGTTAATCCCACAGTAAATAATGGACCAGTGTTAGCCAACAGTGTGGCGTTTGCTATAGAGGTGTTTCTAACGCCCCAAAAAAAACACGCAAAATGCAATCCAAGAAAAACACCAGCAAACATAGTTGTTCTATTTGCTTTGTTTGTTAAGGGGACTGTTTTTGTTAATAGGCTATAAACCCACAATATTATACTTGCTATTAGCATTCTCCAAAACGCTAAGGTTAGCGCTGGTACAAGTGGTAGATAACGTATAACTAAAGAAGTAGAGCTAACTGATAAAAGGGCGATGCTCAAAATAAAGTAAATACGAAAAACCAACTTTTTATGAATTAAACCTTTCTAAGATAAAAGAAACACACGCTGTTAGTTTTTTTGCAAATGGAATATGCAAAAATTCATTTGGTCCGTGTGCATTAGAGGACGGTCCTAAAACGCCAGTAATAACAAATTGTGCTTTAGGAAACTGTTTTCCTAGCATTGCCATAAAAGGAATTGTTCCCCCTTCACCTATGCAGCAAAAAGGTTTATTAAAAAAAGCCATAGATCCATCGTTCATTGCTTTTTTAAGCCAGATAGATGTTTCAGGCGCGCTCCACCCAGAAGCTGGTTCATCAAAAGTTAATTTTATTTTAGAACCATATGGTGGCTTTGTTTTTATGGCTTTTTCTATTGCTGTTTTTGCTTTTTTATGATCAACCATTGGAGGAATTCGAATAGAAAGTTGAAGCTCCGTATATGGCCTTAAAACATTGCCTGCATTTTCTGAAGGTGGTAGTCCCCCTGCTCCTACAATGGACAGGGCTGGTCTCCAGGTTCTCCTTAAAACACCTTCAATGTTTTCATTGGTAGAAGGCTTTGCTCCTTTTACCCACGGAAATTCTTTTACTAAATCACTTCCGATAATTTTTACATATTCTTTTGTTTCTTCAAGCCTAAAATTTGGAATTGTAACGTTTAATTCGTTTAGTAGTATTTGACCTGTTTTTTCGTTTTCAATTCTTGAAAGAAGCTGTCTTGCTATACGAAATGAAGAAGGAACATATCCGCTAGCACCACCTGAGTGTATACCCTCTTTAATTATATCTACTCTTAACTTAGCCCCAATTAATCCTCTTAAAGAAGTGGTTGTCCAAAAACGTTTGTAATCACCAGCACCAGAGTCTAAACAAATGACCAGATCGGGTTCTGCGATTTGTTTTTTGCAAATATTCATATAGTGAGGTAGGTCAGGAGAACCACTTTCTTCACTAAATTCAATTAAAATCAAAATGCGCGGTAGTTGTATTTTTTGGTCTTGTAGCGCTTGAACTGAACATAAAGAAGCAAACAAAGCATAACCATCATCTGCTCCCCCTCGTCCATATAGTTTTTTATTTTTTAATACCGGTTTCCATGGACCCATATTTTTATCCCACCCCTCCATTTCCGGTTGTTTGTCAAGGTGCCCATACATTAAAACATTTCCATCTTTTTGTCCTGGAATATCAATAAGGATTAACGGTGTTCTTCCTTTAGACTCTTTAATTGTTAACGATGCTCCTTTTGGAAGGTGTTTTTTTGACCATTTAGTTGCAAGGCTTAGGACTTTATCCATGTGACCATTTTCTTTCCAATTAGAATCAAAGGAAGGTGACTTGTTGGGTATTTTAATATATTCAATTAACGTAGGAACAATATGGTCTTCCCAAAAAGAATTAATGTTTTTTTCTAGTAATTTTATATTCATGTTTTTTAGTTTTTTGTGATTAGGTTTTTATATATAATTCCATTTTTCATAACAAAGACTACGTTTTCCATGTTTTTTATGTTTTCAAGGGGATTTCCTTTAACAGCAATAATATCTGCAATTTTTCCTTCTTCAATTGTACCTAAGTTTTTTTCTTCACCAATAAGCTCCGAGGCTGTTTTTGTTGCAGATACAATTGCTTCCATTGGGCTCATACCCGCCTCAACCATATAGTTAAATTCTTTTGCGTTTTCACCATGGTAAGAGACACCAGAGTCTGTTCCAAATGCAATTTTAACACCAGCCTTGTACGCTTTTTTAAAAGTACTTTTTAATTGTGGGCCTATTTTGATTGCTTTAGGTCGAACTATTTCTGGATAGTAACCACTTATTTTTGCTTTTTCAGCAACAAATTCTCCAGCAGAAATAGTAGGCACATAATATGTGCCCTTTTTTTTCATTAATTTTATAGCTTCATCATCCATTAAGGTTCCATGTTCTATTGATCGTACGCCTGCTTTTATTGCTCTTTTCATCCCTTCTGCACCATGCGCATGTGCAGCTACATGCATATTATAATCTGAAGCGGTTTTAACAATTTCTTTTATTTCATCCTCTTTGAATTGTGGGTTTTCACCACTTTTAGCCACACTTAACACTCCACCAGTTGCTGTTATTTTTATTAAATCTGCTCCATTTTTATATTGTTGTCTGACTGCTTTTCTTGCATCGGCTATTCCATTAACGACCCCGCGCTCTGGACCAGGATCTCCTGCCAGTTCAAAAGCCATGCCGTTTGTGGGATCGGCATGCCCACCAGTGGTTGCTAAAGCTTTACCAGCGCTAAAAACTCTTGGCCCAATTACCCAACCTTTTTCTATTGATTTTTTTAAAGATGTATTTATGGGTCCACCAAGGTCTCTAACGGTTGTAAATCCAGCCATAAGAGTTTTTTTTGCATAAGAAATAGATCTAAAAGCATAGTCGTCTACATTCATGGTAAAGCGTTCTATATATTTTTTTGGATTAGATTCACCAGACAAATGCACATGCATATCCATAAGACCAGGCATAACAGTATAGTTATTAAGATCAATTGTTTGGTCGCCATCTCCTGGATCAACATATCCTTCTACAATATCAATAATTTTATCTTTTTCAATTAATACGCTGTATACAGACTTAGGACTTTCCGAATATCCATCGATTAGTTTTCCAGAATGAATAATTGTTATTTGGCACCAAAGAGAAGAAGAAAGAAAGAAAATAAAAAAAGCACTAGTCATTTTGAAATTAACTTGGTTTTTGAAAAGTTGCGCTTTTATAAATTAATTTGTTTTTGATAAATGAATCATATACGCCAGTTCCTTGAATTCCCGCGTAAGACATAAAAACAGGTTGAATAATTTTTGGAACGTGTTTTTTTATTTTTTCTTTACGATTGTCACTGAGTTTGTTTAATGCTTCAATTACGTTTTTTGTTATATCTTTTTCTTTTATTTTTATTAAACCAGATTTAATAAAGCAATCAAACAGCAATGGCATTTCTTCGGTTTTTCTAAAGTCTGACCAAAGAAAAAAACCACCAGGCTTTAAAACCCGTTTAACCTCAGATAAAAACAAAGGAATATCTCCATAACAGTGAGAAGACTCCACATTGATTACAGCGTTAAAAGAATTATTTTCAAAGGGAATGTCTTCTGAGTCACCTATGCAAAAAGAAAGATTGGGTTTCCCGTGTTGTGTTTTACAAAGCCTTACGGCGTCTTTCGATATATCAATACCAACAACTGATTTTGGTTTTAAATATCTATAAATATATGAGGACCCACCTCCTCGACCAGAACCAATTTCTAAAATTTGTTTATCAGATAAATCTTCTTGGGTAGCAGTATGGTGATAGAGTTGTGCTGGATAGCGTTCTTTTTCATCTTTGAGTTCAAGTTTTACAACAAGATCTTTATCATAATAACCATAGTTCATAAAATAAAAGTCATGTTCATAAGATTTTTTAGCGAAAATATTATACCAGTTTTTCCAAAACCAACGTTTTGTTTTTGGACCTAAATGAATAAACCATACGATTGTTTTTTGAATCAATTTAATTTTTCCTTAATAATTTTAATAAAAAAATCATTTTTTATTTTTGCTTATTGCCTTAGAAACTTTTCTTTCAAGAAAACCATTGAAAAACAATTTTAAAAAAGGAATAAGAAATAATTTTTTAGGAACATAAATAGTTTTTAAATCTTTTTCGATTGCTTGAATGATAATTTTAACACATTTATGAAGAGAGACCGCTTCATTGGTATGTTTTCGCACAGAACTATCTTGTTTTTTTCCATCAGCGCCAAAAGAATTCCCTCTAAGGTTTGTGCCTTTTATCCAGCTTAGCACCGCTTCTAAAATTGTTATTTCGTTTTTGTTTTCCATTCTAATGGTAGAAAGGAAGCCATGTAGGGCGTGTTTTGATGCAACATATCCAGAGTGATTTGGGAAGCCCATAATAGCTTGACCTGTAGAACAGCTAATTATTTTTCCTTTTGATTTTTTTAAATAGGGTAGGGCTGAGTGTACACAATAAACTGAACCCAAATAATTTGTATTCATTATAGTTTTAAAAAAACTAACATCTTTTATTTCATCAAACTTTGCCCACATGCTTACCCCGGCGTTAAGAATTAGACCATCAATTTTATTATAAGACCGTATGGTTTTTTCTACCATTTTATCACATTGGGTTTTATCTGTAATGTCTACTTGAACAGGAACGGCAGAACCTCCGTTTTTGTTTATTTTTGTGCATATGTTTTCTAGTTTTTTAAGGGTTCGCGCAGCGCAAACAACTTTGGCTCCTTTTTTTGCAAGTTGATGAGCAAGTTCAGCTCCTATTCCTGAAGAAGCCCCTGTAATTATAAAAACTTTTCCTTTCGTAATCAATTAGAGGGGGCGGTTATAATTAAAAAAATCAATCGCTAAAAACGTTGTTTGCTATGCCAAAAATATTTGTTGGGTCTTGCGAGGATTTTATGTCTTTTATAAGGCTTATGCTTCCTTCGGAAACCGTATCAGGCATAAAGTCTTTTCGAAGTTTTCCAACACCATGGTGGTGAGAGACAGAGCCACCATTTTGAATGATTGTTTTTCTTAGTTCGCGTTCTATTTCACCAAAAATCTTTTCAGCATTTTTAACGCCTTTAAAGCTTATGGCAATAGTGTTATACATACAAGCGCCACTGTGGTAGACCTTAGATAGTCTTGATCCAAATAAAAAAGTTCCAGGAAGGCTGTGCTTTTCATGGAGCTCTTTTAGTTTTTTCGTTACGGCTTCACTGACTTTAATTACATCGGACCAGGGAACAGCACTTTCAAGTGTTTCGCCAATAATGTTTTGATCCATAAAAAAGTCTCGTATGTATGCTATAGCAAGGGTCAAATTATAGCCACTTTTTCCTTGACCCGCGCCTGCAAAAACAGGGTTGTATTTCTTTGCTAAAATTTTAAGGTTGTTCTTTTGATATTTCACTTCTTGATTAGAGCCCTCCATTTTAAAAATAGCAACAACACATTTTTTTGGGTCAAAGCCCTTTACTTTAAAAACGATAAAGTTTTTAATAGAATCAATAAACTTATTAAATCCTGTCTTTTCTTCTTTTAACGCACTTGCAAACCTTACCATAGAGTTATCCATAAGTCTTGAGCTTGCTGGAATTAGATTAGAGTGGGCAACTTCATACATAAACCCTACACCATCTTCCCACGAGTGAAATAAAATAGATTCAAAGGTAGAAGCTTCGGGTTTTTTATGTATTCTTATGGTGGCTTTTGTAATTATACCAAAATTACCCTCTGAACCAAAAACCATGTTTTGTGCTTTTACGCCGATGGAAGATCTTGTGAGTGGTTTGATTTGGTTTATTGTTCCTTTTGGCGTTATAAGGGTAACGTTTTGCACAATATCTTCGATATTTCCATATTTATGTTTTTTCATTCCAGACGCATTGGTGGATATCCAGCCACCAAGTGTTGAAAACTCAATACTGTCTGGCTCATGTCCTGCGGTATAACCAAGCTCTTGCAACTGTCTTTCAAGATCAATTCCTAAAATTCCTGATTGCACGGTGGCAAGAAGATTTTTTTCATCGATGTGTTCAATTTTATTCATTCTTCTCGTGTCTACTGAAACGACCATACGATGTTCTTTTTCTGGTATTTTAAGAGCGTTAGAAACACTTGTTCCCCCTCCGAATGGAACCAAACAAACATCATGTTTTTTTGCTAAATCAATTAGTTGTTTTGTTTCTTCTTCGTTTTCAATATAAAAGACTAGATCAACGAAACTATCTAGTTGTGAGTATAAAACTTTATAAATCTCATCCGATGTTGTTTGTCCGTGACTATGTAAAAGTCTTTCTTTATCATTAGAAGAGTATCTGTCTTCATCAAACAAAGAGACCAATTCATTCATAAAGGCTTGGTTTACCTTTTTATCTGAAACG
>CETG01178354.1_pt1 | contig 13489 bp, 12 predicted proteins | sample 361471 | NCBI WGS metagenome assembly CETG01 (sample SAMEA2622696, study PRJEB7988) | marine metagenome | isolation source: saline water (ENVO:00002010), including | reverse complement strand
CCAGTCAATCTATTAATTAAATACATTGAATCAGCACCCTCTTGCATTGTCCAATGACCTTCTGATCCATCAACATCATTACCACCTGTTCCTATATTATTAAAGTGTGCGTCAGCAGTGTATAGATTTGCCCATCTCTTAGTAGATGATCCAAGGTTTCTTGAGTCATCAGTATCAGGAAGAATGTTTTCAGCAACACTAGAAAAGTCTGCACCACCACCAATAGATCCCCATGCAGGAGTAGAACCAGAGTAACCTTCAAACTCATGAGTTTGACCGTTATATCTCATCATTCCAACGACGGGATTTCCAGAACGTTGAGATGTATCACCATTTGGTAATTTAATCTGACCAGTGCTAGAGAAACTAAACGTTGTTGCACCAGCACCAGTTACTGCACTACCTAAAGTATATCCAGCGGATCCACCAGCAACATTAATTTCTCCTGTACTTGTTCCGTCGTTAGGTCCTATGGCTAATGCGTTTGGATCAGCAATTTTAATTGCATTTAGTGTGAAATGCTTTCCAGATGCAAGATCAAAGTTCTCAGAAGATACCCATGTGTTATATGTTACACCAGCATCTGCTCCCTTCCAAAGAATCGACTTGTCAGTGGTGCCCTTAACAATCATACCACCGTCAACAGCAGTAGTATCAGAAGGACCAATAGCAGTTAATGTAATCTGTCCACTACCAGTGATATTGTTCGATAGTGTAGCAGCGTTAGCAGTGATAGAAACAATAGTTGTGTTTGGTGGAATTGTAAATCCATTTGTAGAAGTTGTAACTTCCATACCAGGAATCAAACCAGCAGTAGGATTGATTGCGGTAATGTCTGCCGTACCAGTAACAGCAGTAGCTACGAACTGTCTACTTACAACATATGCAAGTTCAATATTTTTATCAGCAACTCGTATGATATTAGACTCAGTAATTGTCTGTTGTCCAAGAACATTTAAGTTACCCTTAACTGTTAGATCAACGTCAACAGTAACATCATTATTGAAAGTAACATCAAAGTTTGCATCACCTCTGACCCATGCCTGACCACCTGAACCAATAACAAGTTGGTTATCTCCACTAATATTAGGTGGACGGAATGTTACATCACCAGAGTTCTCGTTGTATGCAGGTCCAATAAGAACGTTACCATCACCAAAGACATCAAAACCAGCATAATGTCCAATACAAACGTTATGTTTTCCGTCAATGTTTTGCTCTAAAACATTGTTACCAATACCTATGTTTTCACTTCCAGAAGTATTAACAAGCAATACATCTTTACCAATCGCAACGTTGTTGTCTCCGATACCAGTTGCTCTCAAACACCTGTGGCCAAAAGCTGTATTAGATGCACCAGAATTTACCGTGAATAATGTTTCAAATCCATATCCAGTATTTTGAGATCCTGAAGTCACACTATTGAGTGTTCTTACACCCACTGCAGTGTTTGTATTAACAGCACTAGCACCACGTCCAACTCTCATTGGATCAGTACCAGTTCCTCTGATTAATAAGTCAGCATTTTCAGAGTTGAACTGAGCATTACATGTAAGATTATCAGTTGAAGCACCACCTACTATTAAATCTTCACTTACAGTTACACTCTGATTAAATGTTGTTGTACCACCAGCAGCACCAATTGTAATGATGCTAGCTGCACCTGCCATAGTCAAGTTGGTTACACCAGAATTAAGTAAAGTAAATCCAGTAGATGTTGTTGTAATACCAGTTAGAATTGTTGGGTTTGTTTGGAACACCAACTTATCAAGACCAGTAGTATCTGTAATCAAACCACGTAACTGTGTGGATGTAGTAGATGCAAAGGTAGCAAGAGTATCAGATGTATATGCTACGTTACCACCCTGTCTAAAGTTTACACTAATAGAAGCATTGGCATTATCAGATGTAAAGAGTAGATCTCTATCAACATCTAAAGTTTTACTTGTAGCAATATCTAAAGTTGCAGATGCAGTAGAAGCAATCTCCAGACCATTAATTGATGTAGCTGTAGCTGCACCAAGAACAGGAGCAGTTAGTGTTGGTGATGTAAGAGTTTTGTTTGTTAGAACTTGTGTCTCACCTTCTGTTACAAATCTCTTTTCAGTTGAACCATCCCAAGATCTCCAATATCCTGAAGACTCATTCCACTGAAGTCCAACAAATGTTGTAACATTACCAGAAGCATCAGTTGTTCTATTAAGAGTAATACCACCATTAGAACCAGTAAGATTAACTCCTTTTCTTAATTCAATATCATTATCTTCCACCTGTAAAGTAGAAGTATTCAAAATTGTTTGAGTTCCCTCGACAACTAAGTCTCCACCTATAGTAACTGTAGATCCGTTATCAGTAATTAATGTATCTGTTAATTGATTATTACCAGAGTCCCATTTTACTACAGTGTTACCACTTAAGTTTGAAGCATTCTTTATCTCAAAGTTAGTACCATCAAGTATCAAACCATCAGATGCAGTCAATGATGCACCAGTATCATCGTTGGCAGATGTAAATATTAATGTAGTTACACCACCAACTGTTTGTGTGGTAACAGCAGTTGCTCCAGCACCTGTAAATCGAAAATCTCCAGAAGTAATTACTTCAGTGTTTGCAGCTATTCTAGTAACAGTATCTGTGTCTACACTAGTTACTGTAATATCATTTCCCGATTGAGATACAGTAACATTTGCTCCACCTGTAATTGTTGTGTCACCAGTCACAAATGTTCCTGCTGCACCACCTTTTAATCTAGTGATAGTATCAACAGAATCATATGTAATAGTAGGATCACCATTACCATCAACACCTTGAGTTACTGTACTTGCACCAGTAGCTAAGAAAGTAAAGTCTGCATCAGCAAATACTTGACCAGTAGTTGCTCTTAGTCTAGTAATAGTGTCAACATAAGTTGAGTTAATCGTAATTGTTTTGGATGCTGCGTCCTGAGAAATTGTAGAAGATCCAGTTGCAGCAATAGTAATATCTCCACTCTGTGCTGTACCACCAGTAGCAGACTGGATTGTAGTTACAGTGTTATCATCTTCTTGATGACCAGAGATTGTAATAGTCTCACCAGTTCTATCAATAAACAAGCTAAGTGCTTTGTTACCAGCAGGAACAGATGAAGGTACTCCAACCGCAAGAGTAACATCATCATCAACACCAGCACCAGCATTACCACCAGATGTCAATCTAATAATTTTTTGAGCAGCACCAGCACCATCTTGAGCAGAGATAGCGTAAGTAGTATTGTTGTCTGGAGTAGTTACTGATCCACCTAAAGCAATAGCAGCACCGTTAACAGTAATCTGTGAGTTAATTAATGAGTTGTTTGGTATGTTGGTTAATGTGTTAAGAGTACCAACAATATTACAACCTTCTAGTGTTTTGTTTGTAAGAGTTTGTGTCTGTGTAAGGTATACATCTCCTGGTGTTCCCCAGAAAATCGACGTTCCATCGCTCGTCAGATATTTACCATTGCCAGAATCCCCAGAGATAACAAAGTTGTTACCTGTGAAGTCTAAGTTATCTCCAGAAATCAGTTCTTCAATCTTCTGAGATACTGGATTAACAATTAACGGAAAGCGGTCAGCCATTTAACTATCAACAAATACTAGTGCTCAGGTTTATTTATGTCTTAATCCTTAAGGTCCAACTGGAGGTTGGAATAAAGTGTTCCTACGTGGAAATGCTAATGAATTTTGTTCTAGTTTTCTTCTTCCCTTGAAATCATCAGCTACTCCAGAGATACCACCACCTGACCAGTCACCTGTACCCTGCCATCTAGTAAACTTATACTCGATAGTATAGTTTTCTGTAAATGCTCTACATGAATCATCTGCAAATGTTCCTGGCGGAGGACTGGAATAATCATCCACAATAATAACACCAATCATACTAGCATGATTGCCACATTGGTAGTAATAACTTCCCGAAGATGTAGGAGTCCAAGATACAGTTGTTGTTCCTGTAGCTCCTTGATTGGGAATAATAGGATTATTTACATCTGCTCCACCAGGTGACTGTCTTACATAGAACGGGTGCATAGTAGAAACATTACTCAAATTAAAATTAATCGTATCACCTAAGTAAATTCTAATATTAATATCATTACCACTAACATTTCCCTCTCTGGTAGTTCCACTAAGTGTATAGAAAGAAGAACTTGGTGCTGTAACTGTCACATCATATGCCAGAGCAATAGATCCACCACCAAGACCTGTATCAAAAGTCATCAAATCTTTCTGAATACCTCTTCCAATAACACCATAAGCATCTTCTTGAGTAAATCTATTCTTACCAGTAGCAGCACACGCTAAAATACCAGTAACTTGTGGACTTGCCATACTAGTACCACTGATAGGGTAATACCAATCACCAGTTCCTTGAGCATATTTTGTATCAGCAAATCCAATACCAGCATAATCACCAACAATTGTAGCAGGGTTTGGCCAACAAGAAAGAATGTTTTGTCCAGCAGCAAATATATCTACACCTTCTCCATAGTTAGAGAAATTAGCTCTTCGTTGATTAGCGTACTTACTAATAGCACCAACGGAAATAGCATTAGGAGATGATGCTGGAGATGAACCTTTATTAAAATAAATCGGATTGCCACCATTTACTCCAGTAATTCTTACATAATTATTCCAATCTACAGAAGTATCTTTAACAATATTGAAATTATTATTGCCTGCAGATGCAACAATAACAACACCGTCAGCAATTGCATCTTCAATGTCTGCATTAAGTGCAGTGTAATGGAAAGGGAACTTAAGTTTATATTGTCCCACACCAAAGTCAACTTCAATACCATATATGTTCCAACCAGATGGTCCTGGATTATTTGCATCGAAAATTACACCACCATAATTAATTTCAATAATGTCAGAGATATCAAAACCATTAGGGAAGGTCTCACTGTCAGCTGTAATACCATACCCCCAACTATGATTAGTAATAGTAGGTCTTCTAATTCCTAAATTGTCATCAATTGTTTTATTACTATGGAATGCTCTTAGATAATCAAAAACCAATAGTGCTGGTAACGTTTGACCAGAAGGCATTGTTCCAAGAACTTGTAAACCATATATGTTTGCTGCTGACGCCCATCCATAATTACCACCAGCTACAGTTCCTGCAACGTGAGTACCATGCATCTCAATATTTGTTCCATTAGTATAATAAGTTACGTTACCAGTAGGTAGTACCTGTCCATCATCATCTATAGATGAAACTGCACTATTAAGATTATTAAACCATTGGTACTCTACAAATCTATTAGTAGTTCCTGCTCCTTGTAATGGTTGTCTGTTAACTCTATCTAACCACTCACCACAATCACTAGATACAGGATCATCACAAATGACTACATCAACTTCTGCACCATCGTTGTGCCAAATAATATCATCAGGAATTTTTTCTACTACACCACTACCAAAATTATTCTTATCTCTAGTAGGCAATCCAGCACCATACACACCACAGTGATGGAATAATCCCCAGTTATCATCAAAAGGATTAACAGGTGGTGAAATACTATCATCTTTCCAGTATTCACCTGTATATTGAATGGTAGAGTGATTCAAACTAGTCGGATATGTATGACGAATCAACTCTACTCCAGCATCATCTGGATTTAATTCTACATCCCAAACTCTAGGATCTTGTTTTAATTCTTCTGCTTGTTCGGAAGTCATCCAATAGTGAGTTGCTCTACTCAATGGACGTTTTAGGTTTACACGGAAACCATTCTCCTTCATCTCTGAATAGAAACCTTCTAAGTCTTCTCTCTTATGAAGAGTGACGATGTAGATTTTTTCCGACATATCAAGCCTCTAATGTGATATATGTAAGCGTTACTGTAATGTTATTAGTAGAACCACTTCTGTTCTCAATCTTGGCATAGGTAGTATTCTGTCCAGCACCAGCAGAGTTAAAACAAATAATTCCTGGTGTAACCTTTTGAGTTGCTGCACCAGTTGTGATTACTTCTGCAAGAACACCTGATCCTGGTAAAGGATCATTAGTGATAGCTCTAGTAGCATCAAGTGTTCTACTTGCTGTATCACTATAAAGTGTCACCCATGCAGCATGTGATGTTTCAATAGCTAATAATGCATAACCAGAAGGTGCCGTAATAGAGACATCAGCAGATGCTCCATTTGCAATAGATTGTGTTACTCCTGTTGTAGCTCTTGATTGTAATCCACCTGCGGTCCAAGTTACACTACCTGCACCATCACTAGTCAAGACCTGCCCACTAGTCCCGTTGCTCGTTGGGTATGTAAGTCCACCAGCAGTCAACGCTCCCGTTACAGTAATTCCATTGGTAGTTGTTTCTAATTTTTTACCGCCCGTTGTTAATGATCCCCAATACAGTTCAACACTTAAAGCAGCACCCATCACTTGACCATTATCTAAAACTTTAATAGCAGGTTGAGCAGCGTTATCAAGGATGATATTATGAGAACTTGATAGTGTAATACCTTTACCATCAGTATAAGTGCTTAAGAGTAAATCTGCATTATGTACAATAAATTCTGCTTGAGTATAAGCACATTTTATTGAAAGATTATTAAAACTAATACCATTTCCAAATTGTAATACAGCGGAGGTACCAGCAAGAGTAGATGGTTTAAACCAAAGCATATGATTAGCATCATCATATTGAATTTTTGGTGCTCCAGTTGCTCCCGTATAATCTCCAAAATTTACATTTCTTAGGGCAGTAGAACCTCTTGCAACTACATCATCAAATGTATCGTTTTCTGCTTCTGGTGGAGTGTATTCAAATACACCAGTGGAACTGGTGTATGTAAGAGCTGGTGTTCCAGCAGCGTTAGTAGTGACACTGAACAAACTTCTATCAGTTGCACTAGCACCTGCACCTGCTGCTTCCCAAGACGACCCGTTCCATGAGTATACAATACCCGCTACTGTATACGTATATGAACCGTCAGTTGCCTGCCCTGCTGTTGAGGGAAAATTAATTGCCATTTCTTATGATGCTCCTTCCGTAGTATTTAGATTTACCATGTGGTTAATGCTGCTCTCTTCCAAGTATTAAGAGAAATACAGATATAAACATAGCTAGAATCATATCTGATATCACCAGGAGTTCCATTATCTGTAGCAGAAGATGGGGCAGATGAAGATGCAATTCTATCTTGAGTTAGTGGTGGATTACAATCAACCCATTGTGATGTATCAACGTCTTGATAGTAAATCTTAAGACGACCACTGTCACTCTCCCACCAAAGATCACCAGCAGATGCTGCTGGAGCTGTGTCAGATATGGTTACACTTGCACCACCGCCACCACCTGATTGTGCTTGCCATGACACGTTACCAGCTCCATCACTGGTCAAAACATGTCCATTTGTCCCGTTCACTGTTGGATAGGACAGACCACCAACAGTCATAGATCCAGCAGTTAAACTACCAGATGTTGAGAATGATGCACCAGTGATTGCACCCGTAGCACCATCGATGGTTGCTCTCCATACGTTAGTGGCAATATTACCAATGGATAAACCAATACCATCAGCAGTATTGATTCCAACACCAGGACTAGCATTTAAACTGATAGCATAACTTCCATTATTTTGTATATCCAACCTACCAGGCACTGATGGAGCTCCAGTTAGGGTAATGTTTTTATCTGTAGTAGCACCTCTTCCAACTACACTATCTAATGTATCTGTTTCTGAATAAGAAGTAAGGTAGGTAGGTGTAAAGTTAGTCCAGTTACCACCACTGTATTGTAATAATTGACCATTTTGTGCACCAGTAATAGAAACATCAGTGTGGTTAGAAACTGCACCATATCCAACTAGGTAACCTTGTCCTGCATGGTTGCCCCATGAATATGCAGTGTTCCAATTAGAAATTCCTGTAGTAGTTACTCCTGCTGCAGGTGATGCAGTAAATACTGGATCAGATTCTGAAGTTAAGAAACCTGATAAATCTGGTGGTGTGTAAGTAAATGCACCAGTACCATTATTATATGAAAGAGATCCAGTACCAGATGCAGTTGCAGTTGAAGCAGAAAGATCTGTTAGTGCTAGACCACCACCTCCACCTCCACCAGTGAGATCATTAGCTGCTTTCCAAGAACTAGAAGATTGTTCCCACTTAAGAACCTGACCATCAGTAGGTGCAATAGTAAGATCTACACCATCAAGATCTCCTATAGAAGTGCTAACATCTAGTAGCTCTATCCAGTTTCCATTATGTGAAAAGTATCCTTTACCAGTTGCATGAACATGAGCAAACATACCATGATACGTATTTGCACCAGGAAGATCTCCTAAATTATCATAGTTGTTAGCATATAATATTTTACCAGTAGTAGTAATGTTTTGGGTAGTTGTTGCACCTTGTGTAAGAACATCATCAAGTGTCTGTGTCTCTGTATAAGATGTTAAATATCCTCCATTAGCATGGTTACCCCAACCATGTGCTTCATCCCAATTAGTAATCTTAGCTGTAGTTACTCCAGCAGCATCACCAAGTGATGTTAAATATCCTGCAAGAGAATGATCTCCCCAATTATATGCAGTATTATAATTAGAAAGATCTGGTGGAGTGAAAGTAAATTGTCCGTTTCCTGCATTATATGTTAGTGCTGCAGTACCTGCAGTTTCTGTTGTAACACTAGGTAAAGGAGGTACAGAAGGTTTGTTATTAATAACTGCAACACCGCTACTAGCATTCCAATCAGAATTTATTTGTGCTGCAGGGATAGTAGGTTTATTTGTCAGACTACCATAATCTCCATCAAAAGGAGTAATCCAAGCAACAGAAGATCCAGTTGTAGTAAGGACTTGACCAGAAGTTCCTGCACTACCTGCTGCTTGAATAGGTTTACCAGCAGGAATATTAAGACCTTCCTTGAGGTCTATCGGTGCATTATCACCGTAATTAGCAATTTCATTTGCAAGAATTTTTGACATACTTCCAGTCCTGAAGACAGTTACACTAAGCTAGAAGTATTTATCTAATTATCTAAAAGGAGGACCACCATACCATCCAACTAATGCTTTTCTAGTACCAGAGTTAATCCGTCTAACTCTATGCATACAATCTGAAGGAAATATGATGGCATCCCCACAATCTAATTTAAAACTAAACATTTTTCTACCAACATATAGTTCAAACTCTCCACCTTCATACTCTTCTTTGGGAGAGAGACACATGCTGATACTTAATTTTCTTATATGATTTGGTGGTTGCTCATAAGAGGAAGCAGTAATGTCAGTGTGCCAATGGTAATGTGATTCATTTGTATTGTACACACATAGGTGAATATAATCCGCCCAGTTATGAAGATCAAAATGAAACAATTGAGTATTGGCACAATTGACAAAATGAGCAAGCATACCTGAGACCCAATGATCCGAAGGGATTCCTTGGGTCAGGCAGTTCCTAATAGTTTTATTACTTTCTCCCACCTCTTTACCAGATTCGGTAATCCTAGCTTCTTCTAGTTTTAGTTTAGATAATTGATTGACAATAACTTCACTAACAGAACTATCGATTGCTGTGGGTAAGTAATAATAATTATGAACTTTGCTCATTGATATTAGTCTTCTTTGGAATCTTTAAAATCTCCAAAAGAGATAACATCTGCTGATCCAGATGTACTAAGATTGATGTTATCAAAATTAAGTGACCCATCCATAAGGTCTAGATCTTTTCCAATCTTAGTAGTTGGATAAGTTCCTCCACTAATATCAGGATCTGTAAGATTGAATGAAATATCATCATTCAAATTATCATAGAACTGATTAGTTTGATCTGAAAAACGAATAGTGTTAGAGACTTTCTTTCTCAAATCACGAACTGAATTATATTTTTCAAATAATTCGTTCAGGTATGCATCTTCGCCCTCTGCAAGAGCGTTTATCAATGCCTGACGGATAGCATCTTCTGCTTTTTCCAAATGTGATCTAACGCTCATAGTAACCTCTATGTAAATTTATAAAATGAAAGTAGTAATTGCTGCGTATCCAATTAGTATAGCACACAGTCGAGAAAGAACAACATAATATTTTTTAATGGGTGTTCCAAAATACTGCTGTCCAATCATAAGACACTTGTGTGCTGGTGAGATCAGGTATCCAGAATACTCAGTGCAGAGAAACCACACGAGATACTGAGGACCAAAGATCAAAACTAATGCAGATGTCATACCAGCATACTTACCAGATGAACCCATGATATAAGCAGCAACCATAGCTACCAAAGAAGCAGGAATAAGCATCTCAGGTGTTGCTGCATTGAGATATGCCATGACTGGTCCTTTGATCAGTCCGACTATACCACCAAGAGCAAGAACAATGGTTGCAATAATGGCAAACTTACCATCAAGATATTTACCCCAATTCCAGTCCTTACAGAGAAAACTGTAATAACATGCCATAGCAAAGAACCAAGGGAAAAAGAATGGTGCTCCTGCTTTACCTACTGTTAATAGGAACCATAGTGTTGCAATAAAAGGTGCCCATCCTCTTAATGCTCGTTGCCAATCAAACTCCCTTATATTACTCATGTCAGGGACAACACTTCTAGGATCTACCTTGGTAAAGATATACCACCAAGTATATGCTAAACATATACAAAGTGGAATAAACGTATAACCTAACATCTGCCCGTAGGTTATACCCAATGCTGCCATAGGTAGAGCAATTGTTTTCTCTAATGGTGACCACCAGTAGTAATGATGGGTGGAAAGATAATCTATGATACCAAACTCACTTCTCTTTCGTTTATCTGGAGGTGCAATAGCATCTAATAATGGTGCTGATAACGCAACTCTACCTGGTATAGGTAGAACTCCACCAAAGATAGAAGTAATGATAATCATCACTCGATTATCTTTAACATATCTTTTAGCTAATGAATAAACATCATCAAGTACATGGTACTGTCTGATGAATCCACCTAAAATCATGATCCCGAAGATGTACCCCATATAGAGTTCCTTCTGTAGGATCGAAAATATAATATCAATCATTTATATATCACATGGGTTTTGAAATTTAGTTATATCAGTAGCAATATACTTAGTGCCATCTTCTTTCTTAATAAGAAAGTCTTCACCGTTCTCAATCTGAGTGGTATACTTGTCTTTATTTTCGTTAAATTCTCTCTCAGTTAGTTCAATCATAATTGACAGCAAATCTTTTCACGTTGCATATGTTGAATTGACTCTTGACATCCACCAAGATGAATATCATCAAGAGTCACTTGTGGGAAGGTTGATCCTTTACCAAATTTAGCATAGAATTCTTCTTTTGTAAAGTCACGATCTAATTCATATGATACATGTGGAAGTTCTTCTATCTCCATCACTTTTTTTATTTTTTCGCAATATGGACAACCAGACCTTGAATAAATTTCAATCATGCTTTTAAATTTTTAAAGTCTTCTTCAAAGATTGCCAGACCTGCGTCTGTCAAAACATGATTATACATCTTGTCGAATATTTTAGTAGGTAGCGTAGCTACACTCGCTCCATAAGAAAAGCATCTAGAAACGTGATGAACATCACGCAAAGATGCTGCTAGAATTTTAGTTTCACATCCCTGAACATTATACAATCCAGAGATAGCACGTACAAGTTCAACACCACTGAAAGAATTATCATTAAGACGACCCACAAATGGTGAGATATATGTAGCACCTGCTAGTGCTGCCATTGCTGCCTGAGCTACAGAGAAGCAAAGGGTAACGTTAGTTTGAATACCCTCACTAGATAATTCCTTACAAGCAATAAGACCTTCTCTAGTAAGAGGAAGTTTGATTGTAACTTCTTCACCAATCCGAATGTACTGTTGAGCATTCTCAACCATTTCATCAGCAGTATCTCCATTAACTTCTGCAGAGATACTCACAAAAGAAAACTCTTTTGAAAGGGTAGTAATAAAATCAAGATAAGAAACTCCTGACTTACGAACAAGTGTAGGATTCGTGGTGATACCAGCAATTAAACCAGTTTCATAACGATCTTTAATCTCTCCGTAATCAGCTGTATCTAGAAAAATTTGCATAACAATTATTAAGGTTTATTATATAGGAAGAGCTTCTTTATAAAGGAATTTCTCCTGTAGATTATAGAATAATTTATAGTTTTTTGTCAACACGTAATACCCCTTTATGTCACTACCATCACAATGATAACCATACCCTTTGAGAGGTTCATTAACTCCATCAATTCTGAAGCATTTACTACCATTTTCTAGGTAGTTGTGAAATTTCTCGTCTAGGTTGATCATCTTTCCTCGTAGTACAGTTTGCGGACTTTCCGTTGGCGGCGAGCCTCTTGGTATTTTAGGTCATTTTCTGTCAGGATTCCATGATTTTTAACAATATCTTTAGATTTTGTTAAGACTACCTGCTCTAAATCAACAGCAGCTACGTGATCATCCACAATCCTCATCTGGTTTGAACAACCACAGAACTGAACCTTACTACTACTTATTAATTCTTTAGAACAAATTTTGCATCTTGCAATTAACATTGTTATTCATTTAACCTACTGGAAATTCTGGTGGAGTAGCTGCACTAAGACATAAGTTTAGATTTATAACTGCTCTATAATGTGTATCTGTTTGTGAGACACCTCTGTGTCTAAGGGTGTTAGGAAATATTACTGCACGATTTGCAACCGACTCCACCTTCTCACCAGTTTCAAACTCTGTATACCCATTATTTGTATTCACATAGTAAATTATGGTAGTAAGATGTGGTTCTGGTATATCCTGAATTCCATACCTCAAAGATAGATCAACATGATAATCAGATTTTATAGGATTTTCAGTACACAACTGTAGATTTGCTTTGATTCTAGATATAGCTACAATTCTTTGTTGATTCACAAGAGGTAAAACATATTTAAAAAATGGAGAGAATTGTGCATATTTGTAATCAGAAAACCAATGATTTAATTGGGTATTTAATGGGTCAGTGGATTTACCATTCATGTCCATCTCACCAGTTTTAGGTGCGAGTGTCCAAGGAAATTCCTTCTGCCTCATTATATTTTGTAATTCTTCATGCTCGTTAGGATGAATAAATTTATCAACAATTTTTATTTCACTCATGATTCAAAATAATCTTTTCTATAATAACGTCCGAGTATGTTTGAATTGTAGTAGGCAGGAGTGCCGTCTTCTAGAGATTCAGTTAAAACTCCTCTTGTGAAGAGCTGTCTAGTCTCTTCATAATTGACTCTACCTGGGGTGGAATGTACTGAGAGGATCTCTCTTCTGAAATTTCCTTTGACATCTCGTTTAATATCTTGTTTAAGTTCGTCAGAACTTCCGTAGTAGCTTTTCCAGTTACTTTCAGACGTAACTCTTCGTTTGCCACCTCTAGGCTTTCGTTTCTGCCAGAAATATTTTCTTCCGATGTATTGTTTACCCGATTTGATATTAGTAATCCTGTAGACAAAACCGAACTGCCCGTCAATGTCAGCAGAAGT
>CETG01110645.1_pt1 | contig 13494 bp, 14 predicted proteins | sample 361471 | NCBI WGS metagenome assembly CETG01 (sample SAMEA2622696, study PRJEB7988) | marine metagenome | isolation source: saline water (ENVO:00002010), including | reverse complement strand
GGTACCGGCAGGGCGCCCGCCGGTTCGGTTCAGCGCTGCCCGCTCCTCACTGCGCCAGCACTTCCAGCGTTGCGCTGTAGCTGGCGCGGCGCTCAGTAGCCGGCTTGCTGACGCCCTTGTCGGTGGTCAGCTCGGCTTCCATCCAGTACATGCCCGCTTCCGGCCAGGTGATGCTGACCTTGCCGTCCTTGTCGGTTTTCGCCTTTATCTCGCCGAGCTCGTCGCGATAGCGGTTGCCGCCCGGAATCACGCTGATCTCGACATCGGCGGCCGGCTTGCCATCGAGCAGGAAGACGAACTCGGCCGCCTCGCCGGCGAACAGGTCGTTGGGGTGGGTGACGGGCTTGAGCTCCAGGCCCTGGCCGGTCGGTGCGAGTACGTCGGTGCTGGGCGCGCCCGAGGTCACGAACACTTCCATGCGGTTGCTGGTCTGGCTGACCTTGAGCCCTTCGGCCTTCGCCGGGACGTCCTTGGCAAAGCTTTCCGCGGTGCCCATCCAGCGGCGTGGCTGGCCGTTTTCCTTCCAGCTGGCGAACAGGCCATTGTTGGCCACGGCCAGCTTGTAGGTGCCTTTCTGGCTCAGCTGCACATCGAAGGTGCTGCGATAGCGGCCGATGGCGCCGTTCTGTGCCGCGACCTTGGAACCATCCGGCGCAATGATCTGCAGTTCCGGCACCGGCCGGCGCATGCCCGGCGGGCCGCCTGCCAGCGCCTGGGCTGCCTCGCCGATGCCCTTGAGGCGCATCGGCACATGTTCGAAATAGAACAGGTCATTGGAAACGGCGGCGTCGACGGTGATCCAAGGCTCTTCGCCGGAGAGCACGGTAGCCGAAGGCAGCATCCAGGCGCGGTGGGCCTGGGCCGACAGCGGCAGGCAGATGGCGAGCGCCAGGGCGGTCCATTTGATGACGGGTTTCATCACGTGTTTCCTGTTCATGGGGTCAGCTTGAGGGTGATGGCGCCCAGCTCGCTCTTGCCCTGGGCTTGGTGTTCGGCGTTCTGCTGGGGCGGCCAGCTGAATGGCACGCGCAGCAGCTCACGGCCGCCGACCTCTCGAGCGGCTTCGACCACCACGCGGTACTCGCCGGCCTTCAGCGTCTTGAACGGTGCCTGCTGGTCGGAGAACTGCAGGCTGTGACTGCCCACGGCACGGGTCGCACCGCTGACGCCATCGACCGGCATTTCCAGGCTGCGGCCGCTTCGGCGCCACCACTGGCGCAGATCCTTGAGCCACTTTTCGCCTTCCTTGTCCTTGAGCTTGGTGTCGTACCACACCGCCAGATTGGCGACATGGCTCTGGTCCGGTCGCTCGAGCCAGATGGCGACATAGGGGCGGTGGTACTCGGCGACATCCAGACGCGGGATTTCCACGTCCAGCTGCAGATCCGCCGCGTGCAGCGGGGCGCTGAGCAGGGCGAGGGGCAACAACAGGCGTTTACGCATGGGCAGTCCTTAATGAATGAAGAGCAGCGCCAGCAGCAGTGGGATCACCAGCCCCAGGCCTACCAGGGGCCAGGTGCTGGGCCGGTTGCCGGCGTGACGTTGCAGGAGCAGCAGACCGGTGAGGCTGAACACCACACAGGCCACGGCGAAGAAGTCGATGAACCAGCTCCAGGCCTCGCCGGTGTGGCGGCCCTTGTGCAGGTCGTTGAAGTAGGCGATCCAGCCGCGGTCGGTCGACTCGTACTCGAGTTCGCCGGTTTCGCTACTCAGGCTCAGCCAGGCATCTCCGCCGGGGCGGGGCAGGGCGACGTAGAGCTCTCCATCGCTCCATTCGGCTTCACGTTCGGCCAGGCGGATTTCCAGGGTCTGCTCCAGCCACTCACGCAGTTCGGTGGGAAGGCCCGACTCAGGCACTTCGGCCTGCAGGGTGGCGAGCAGAGGGGCAGGAAGCTGTGCAGCGCGGCTTTGCACCTGCGGTTTGCTCTCTATCTGCCCGGCGTGATTCAGCGTGATGCCGGTGACCGCGAACAGCAGCATGCCAACCAGGCATAGCGCGGAGCTGATCCAGTGCCATTGGCGCAGGGTGCCGAGCCGGAAATACATGGGGGGCCTTGTCGTGCGGGAACGTGGGCGAATTCTAGGGCCACTGACGAGGTAATGCTAAAGATTTACAAACAGCATACATTCGCGTCTTTTCCGTTCCGGTGGGACGAGAAACAACAGAGCCGGGATGATCCCGGCTCGTCGTATCGCCTTCAGGTCAGAAGGTCAGGTTGGCTGACAGCCAGAGGCGGCGGCCTTCTTCCACGAGGCCTGTGGTGGCGGCGCCTGAGTGACTGTAGTCGGTGCCGTAGGCCGTGCCGTTTGCGCTTCCGCCGTTGGAGTAGGTGGTGTAGGCCTTGCCGTCGACGAAGTCCTTGTCGAAGAGGTTGTAGATCGTTGCGTTGAGCGTCAGGTTCTCCGTAGCCCGATACGACCCGCCCAGGTGAAACAGGGTGTAGGCCTTGGCGTTCTTGCCCAGCGTGTCGTAGATCGACTGACTGGTGGAATAGCTGCCGTTGGCGTTAGCGAGGTTCTCGTAGCTGGAGGTGAAGCGCGCGCGCTCGCCGCGATACTCGCTCTTCAGCCACAGGCCCAGGCGGTCGGTGGTCTGCCAGTCGAGTTTGGCGTTGGCCAGGTGCTCGGGCGTGTTGGTCAGCGGCTCTCCCTTGTTATCGCCGCTCTTCTGCTCGCTGTCGGTGTAGGTGTAGTTGGCGCTCAGCTTCCAGGCTGGCGCGAACTGCCAGCTGCCGGCCAACTCCAGGCCACGGGTCACCGCTTCGTCGACGTTGATCTGCTGCGAGCAGGTGCCGTTGGTGTTGCCTGCGCACAGAGGACTGACGATCGGGTCGCCGCTGGCGATCTTGTCCTTGAACTTGTTATGGAACAGTGTGGCGTTGGCGCTGAAGCCGGTCAGGCTGTCGAAATAGGCGCCGAACTCGGTGCTGGTGGTGGTTTCGGGGTCCAGGTCGGGGTTGCCGATGGTGATGATGGTGCCCTGGCCGGTTACACCGTTGATGCCGCCATGCAGGTCGTTCAGGTCCGGCGTCTTGTAGCCCTTGCTGATGCCGCCCTTGAGGGTCCAGCTGTCGGTGGTGTTCCAGACCAGATAGGCGCGCGGGCTGACATGTCCGCCAAAGGACTCGTGGTCGTCATAGCGGGCGCCGAGGGTCAGTGCCAGATCATCGCGCAGGCGCCACTCGTCTTCGGCAAACAGGGCCCACGTCTTCTGCTCGAACTCGGTCTGGGCGATGCCGTCGGTCATTTCCGCCTTCCACCACTGACCACCGACGGTGGCGATGTGCGATTCGCCGATTGGCGCGACCAGCTTGGTGTCGAAGACCAAGTTGGTAGTTTCCAGCTCGCGTGGATCGCCCCCGGTCGCGCCGGGTACTGCGGTGGGCGCGCCGATGGTGCCGGGGATCGTTCGGCCGATGGTTTCGGTGGTGTTGTGCATCAGGCTGGAATCCAGCGTGCCGAAACCGAGGCGACCGGTGTGGGTCAGAGCGATCTGCTCTCGCTCGAAGCGAAGTTCGTCGTCATAGCCGTTCGCGGCGGTAGCCGGTGCGGTACAAGCCCTGTTCAGGCCATCGAGGGTGCCAAGCTGACACTCATCGTTGTTGTACACCTGGCGTCCACGTTCGACATCCAGGGACAGGTCATGGTCATCGTGTGGCGTGAGCGTCAGGCGCGCTCCGAGATTATGGGTGCGGCCGTCGACCGGAGAAGGGCCGCGTTTGCTCACCTCGACACCGCTGCCATAGGTCAGATCCGACTCCTGGCGGTCGAACAGGCTGCCGCGGACTTGCAGGCCGAGCAGGCCGTCGATCAGTGGACCGCTGGCGTAGACACTGGTGTTGCGGGTGTCGCCGAAGTCGCGGTCTTGCTGGTAGGTGTAATCCTGGGTCAGCGAGCCGGTCCACTCCTTGCCGACCTTGCGGGTGATGATGTTGATTACCCCGCCCATGGCGTCGGAGCCGTAGAGCGTCGACATCGGGCCACGGATCACTTCGATGCGCTCGATGGCCGACAGCGGCGGCATGAAGCTGGTGGAGGTTTCGTTGAAGCCGTTTGGCGTGACATTGCCTGCGGCGTTCTGTCGACGGCCGTCGATGAGGATCAGGGTGTACTGGCTGGGCATGCCGCGAATGCTGATGTTGAGCCCGCCGGTCTTGCCGGTGCCCTGGCCGATGTCGATGCCTTCCACGTCGCCCAGTGCCTGCGCCAGGTTGTTGTAGCGCTTCTGCTGCAGGTCTTCACGGCTGATGACGCTGATGCTGGCCGGCGCTTCGGTGATCTTCTGTTCGAAGCCTGCGGCACTGACGACCGTGTCGTTGAGCGTGACGGGCGCGTTCTGGGCCAGGGCCGTCCAGCTGCAGCCGATCAGGGCGCAGGACAGGGCGGTACGTGCGAAGGGGATAGACATACGGGCTCCTTGTAGCCGTCTCGTTGGCGCCCGCATGATAATCATTCGTAAACGAGAATTTACGCTTTACTGCATTGGCTTCTCATTTGTGGCTTCTCATTTGTGGCTTCGAATCGGTCGCCAGCCCTTGCATGGCGCGGGCTGGCCATTTGTAAGCAGATATTTATAAGTGGTCCGGACGGTCAGTTTCGGTCATGGCATCTGAACTTCGATGACGCCGTCGGCGTTGATCGTGACCTGGCGAGTGCCTGCCTCGATCTCCGGTACCGGTGCCGACTCCATCATGTCCATCTTCATCGCGCTGCTACGCATGACCGGCTGGAAGCCGCCGCCATTGAGGTTCAGGCTCACCAGCTTGTAACCGCTGCCACCGAGCGCTTCGGTGGCGAGCTGGGCGCGCGCCTGGAAAGCCGCTACGGCGTCCTTGAGCAGAGCATCCTCGTTCTGCTTGCGGATCGGATCCGACACGCTGAAATGCATGCCGCCCATCTTCAGATTCTTCATCAATTCGGCGGTCAGCTTCGACAGGCTGGCGAAATCGCCGCTTTCCAGGCGAATCTCCGCACGCTCGCGCCAGCCGGTGATCTGCTGCCCCTGGTCGTCATAGACCGGATAGCTGTTGCGACTGCCCTGGCTGACGATCACATCCTTGTTCTGGCGAGCCGTCTGTATGGCCTGGTTCAGTGTGCGGGTCGTCTGTGCCGCGAGCTGGGCGGGATCGCTGTGCTGTGCCTCGCTGTACAGCGTGACGTGCATGCGGTCATGAGCGACTTCGCTGCTGACCTCTGCGCGCAGGGCAACCTGGTTGTAGCGCGGCTCGTCGGCCGTGGCGTTCAGGCTGGTAAAGCTTGCGACCAGCGCCAGCAGTGCGGCACTGCGCAGTGGGTAATGGGACATGACGGTTCCTCGCTGGAGCACCCGAACGGTGCGATAGCGGCGACTCTACCTGCGCTGGCGAAAGCGTGCAGCCGTCCATGCGGCGCGTTGCCGCATTTCGGCTGGGCGGGAGACGCCTTGGTTATACTCCGCCGAATTGTTGGAGAGCCCATGTACGCATCCGTCCCGCTGCTGTCGGCCAGCCGGCAGAATCTTCGGCTTCTTACCCTTATCCGCATCGTCGTACTGGCTGCACAATCCGGTGCGGTCGGCGTCGCTTATGCCACTCAGCTGCTGAGCCTGCCCTGGCTGGCCCTGGGGATCACGCTTGCCGTTTCGGCCGTGCTCTGCCTGGGCACGGCGCTGCGACTGCGCGGCCCGTGGCCGGTCACCGAGCTCGAGTATGCAGTGCATCTGGGCTGCGACCTGCTGATTCACAGCGCTCTGCTGTACTACTCCGGCGGCTCGACCAACCCCTTCGTCTCCTATTACCTTGTCCCGCTGACCATCGCCGCCGCCACGCTGCCCTGGCTCTATTCCATCGTGCTCTCCGGCCTCGCGCTATTGGGCTACACGCTGATGCTGGTCTGGTACGACCCGCTGGCGCTGCCGCCGTTCGAGCGCGCCACACTGCAGGTCTACGGCATGTGGCTGAGCTTCGCCCTGGCAGCGGCGCTGATCACCTTCTTTGTCGCGCGCATGGCCGAGCAGCTGCGCCGTCAGGAACAGCAGCAAGCCCAGCGCCGCGAAGAGAGCATGCGTGACCAGCAGCTGCTGGCCGTGGCGACACAGGCTGCCGGTGCCGCCCACGAGCTGGGTACGCCGCTGGCGACCATGAGCGTGCTGCTCAAGGAGCTGCGCCAGGAGTACAAGGATCCGCAGCTGAACGAGGACCTCGGCCTGCTGCAATCGCAGGTTCAGCTCTGTAAGGAAAGCCTGCGCCAACTGGTCCGTGCAGCCGAGGCCGACCGTCGTCAGGCAGTCGTCGAGCAGACGGCGCGCGAATGGGTCGATTCGGTCCTGCAGCGCTGGCACCTGATGCGCCCGGAGGCGACCTATCGTTTCCAGTGCGTGGGGCTGGGCAGCCCGCCACGCCTGATGCCGCCGGCAGACCTCAGTCAGTCGTTGCTCAACCTGTTGAACAATGCCACCGACGCCAGCCCCGAGGACCTGGATATCCGCCTGGACTGGGACGCGCAGTGGATCAAGCTGACCATCCGCGACCATGGCGCAGGCGTTCCCCTGGCCATTGCCGAACAGATCGGTCGGCCGTTCATCACAACCAAGGGCAAGGGCTTCGGCCTTGGCCTGTTTCTCAGTCAGGCCAGCGTGACGCGCGCTGGCGGCACAGTGAAGCTCTACAATCACGAAGAAGGTGGCACACTGACCGAGTTGCGCCTGCCGCATGGTTCGGTGCGCGCCTGATCCTGATCGTGTCCAATGCGAGGAAATGCACAGATGACCGACGAATTGCAGCAAGAGGGCGAAGAACAACCTCATCTGCTGTTGGTGGATGACGACCCCACCTTCACCCGGGTAATGGCTCGCGCCATGAGCCGCCGCGGACTGCAGGTCAGCATCGCCGGTTCGGCCGAGGAAGGGCTGGCCCTGGCCAAGCAGGACATCCCCGACTATGCAGTGCTCGACCTGAAAATGGAGGGCGATTCCGGCCTGGTGCTGCTGCCCAAGCTGCTCGAGCTCGACCCGGAAATGCGTGTGCTGATTCTTACCGGCTACTCCAGCATCGCCACCGCGGTGGAGGCGATCAAGCGCGGCGCCTGCAACTACCTGTGCAAGCCAGCCGACGCGGACGATGTGCTGGCCGCGCTGCTTTCCCAGCACGCCGACCTGGACAGCCTGGTTCCGGAAAACCCGATGTCGGTCGACCGCCTGCAATGGGAGCACATCCAGCGCGTACTCAGTGAGCACGACGGCAACATCTCCGCGACCGCGCGTGCGCTGGGCATGCACCGTCGGACCCTGCAGCGCAAACTGCAGAAAAGACCGGTTCGGCGCTGAGCCGGAGCTGATAGCGCGAGCCGGGCGTGGCCGCCCGGCCGTTGGTGGATGCATAGGGGGGATACGCCGGTCGAGCCCTCGCGGTGTGCTTGCTTTATGCTTGCGCTTTCGTTGTTGCAGGCGCCTTCATGCTCCCCCTCATTCTGCAGACCCTGAGCGTCACCGCTCCGGTGTTCGCGATGCTCTTTCTCGGCGTTGCGCTCAATCGCCTGGGCTGGATCGACGCAGCTTTCGTGCATACCGCCTCGGCACTGGTGTTCAGGGGCACCATGCCGACGCTGCTGTTCATCTCGATTATCAAGGCCGATCTGAACGCGGCGCTGCAGCCCGCACTGCTGCTCTATTTCGTCGGGGCCACGATCGTCACCTTCGGCCTGGCCTGGAGCTGGGCCCTCTGGCGCTGCCCGGCAGCCGACCGGGGTGTATACGTGCAGGGCGCGTTCCGCGGTAACAATGGAATCGTCGGGCTCGCGCTAGCCAGCAGCCTGTACGGTGACTACGGGCTGTCCCTCGGCGGCGTGCTGGCCGGAGTGGTGATCCTCGTCTACAACAGCCTGTCGGCGGTGGTGCTGGCCATCTACAGTCCGGGCGGGCGGGTCGGAGCAAGGGACATCCTGCTCAGCATCCTGCGTAATCCCCTGATCATAGGTGTCCTGGCCGCGGTACCGTTCGCCTACTGGCAGGTCGCGTTGCCGGGCTGGCTGATGACGTCCGGGCAATACTTCGCGCAGATGACGCTTCCTCTTGCGTTGATCTGCATCGGCGCGACGCTGACCCTGGACGTGTTACGCCAGAGCAGCGGCAGCGCGCTGAGTTCGAGCCTGATGAAGATGGTCTGGCTGCCGGCGGTCGCGACACTCGGCGCCTGGGCCTTCGGCTTTCGCGGGGCCGAGCTGGGCATTCTGTTTCTCTATTTCGCCAGCCCGACCGCTGCCGCGAGCTTCGTCATGGCGCGCGCGGTCAATTCCAATCATCAGCTGGCGGCGGCCATCATCGTCATCACCACGTTGATGGCGGCCCTGAGCATCAACCTCGGACTGTTCCTGCTGCGCTGGCTGGGCTGGATCTAGCATGGCGCCGGACGTCCTGCATCACGGTGCTGCCGTCCGTCGCTAATGTGACGGATATCGGCTTTTCGCGTGTGGCTGGCGCAGTGAACGCCGTAATCGGTCATCAGGCCTCAGAAAAAAAAGCCCGTTTGCGTCAAATTGTCCCGATCGATCAACGGCTTGCCTGACAGGGGCCGTTCAGCGCTTCGGAAACTGCCATGTCCTTCTTCAAACCTTCGAACCGCTCGTTGACGCGGGACGGTATACGTATTGTCAGTCCACGCCGACTACTGACCCCTGGGCTCGCACTGCTGCTGAGTCTGAGTGCTGGTGGATTCGCCAGTGGCGTCTGGGTAGGACTCGAGCTGGGGGCACAGCCAGCCGTGCAGGTGGCGGATGAGGCTGTGCTTGGCAACGAAGGACAGTTCGCCATTGCCCGCGTCGGCGAGGTCGTCGGGCGGCTGAAGTCGCTGGAGTCCGATCTGCTTGCCCTGCAGCGATTGATGGACGAGCAGCGCACGCTGCAGGCCCAGCTGTCTGCGCTCGATCCTGCACTGCTACCGGTGCTTGCGCCGGAACGCGAGAAGCAACCGCGCAATACAGGGCAGGGTGGTGTGCTGCTTCCCCCGCTCGGCTGCTCGGCAACCATGCAAGAGCTTCCAGGCGTGACGCTGACCGACCTGGCGCACACTGAGGCCTCGGCGCGCTGCATGCGGATCATGCTCGATGCGCTGTTGCAGCGTGCGGCCGAGCGCAACGCCGCGTTGATGGCCATTCCCTCTCGCCGTCCGGTAGGCGAAGCTCGCCTGGGCTCCGCCTTCGGCAATCGCATCGATCCCTTCCGCAAGACGCTGGCGTTCCATTCCGGTGTGGACTTCGCCCTGAAGTCCGGTTCCGATGTCGTCGCGGCGGCAGGCGGCCGGGTGCGCTTCGCGGGTTATCGCGGCGCCTACGGCAAGCTGGTGGAAATCGATCATGGCAACCGCTTGGTGAGTCGCTATGCGCATCTGTCGCGGCTCGACGTGCAACAGGGCGAGGTGGTCACCCCGGCGCAACGCATCGGAGCGGTCGGCTCCACCGGCCGCTCCACCGGCCCGCACCTGCATTTCGAAGTGCTGCACAAGGGGCGCTTCGTCGACCCGCAACGCTTCCTGGCCTTGAACGATCTGGAGCGCGTCGGCGATGGTCTGGCTGACGACTAGACGACCCACGACTCGCGAGCTGGTCCGCGCCGAGCACCGGCCACGGGCTGCGGCGGCCGGCGGCGTCGGTCGCTGGTGCATGCTCGCGCTGCTATGCGTGATCGGTGCCCTGGTTTATCTGCGTGGCCACGAGCACGCGGTCCATGCACAGCGAATCGCTGAATTGCGGGAGCAGAGCGAAGCGCTCAACGCTGCGCTCGAGCGCAGCCGATTGCAGCGCCAGGAAACCCAGGCCACCGAAGAGCAGTTGCTAAAGCGTATTGCCACGCTGTCAGCGCAGGTCGAGCGCCTGCACACCGAGCTGGCCTTCTTCCGACAGCAGAAGAAGGCTCGTTAACCCTTTGGAGCAAGCATGTTCAGCAAGAAGAAACCGGTGGCTCGCGTCACCATCGACCAGTTTTCCAGCCTGATCTCCGGCAACCTGACAGTGGCGGGGGACGTGACGTTCGAAGACGGCCTGAAGGTGAGTGGCGAAGTGCGCGGCAATGTCCGTCACAAGCCGGGCTCGCACAGTCTGCTCGCGCTCAGTGCCGAAGGGAGGATCGAGGGTAATGTCAGCAGCCATGATGCGTTGATCGACGGTACCATCGTCGGCGATCTGACCGTGGAACATCTACTTGAACTGCACTCCAACGCCCGGGTGCAGGGCAACATTCGCTATCGCCAGTTGAGCATGGAAAATGGCGCGGTGGTCGATGGAACGCTGAGTCGGATGGGTGACGAGGAAGAATCGGCGCAGGTCTTCGAGCTGCCGCGCCCGCAGCAGCGTGAAGGCTGAGCGATGAGCGGGCGGATCTGCGCGCCCATCGCCTCGCCGCTTAGCGCTGGGTTTTCCAGGCGCGGCCAGCGATGACCAGCAGGGTGATGGCGGTCAACGGCAGGGCATAGCCGATCATCGCATCACCAAAGGTTTCGGCGAATGGCCGACCGGTGCTGGTCAGCACCAGGTACAGCGTGTACGCCACGTAGTAGGCCAGAAACAGCGCGCCTTCCCAGCGCTTGATGCAGTAGCCGGCGAAGAAGATCGGTAGGCAGGCCACGGCGACCGCGATCATTACCGGGAAGTCGAACGCCAGTGCGTTGGACGACACGCCGATCGCCTGCGGCGAAACCAGCGAGGCCAGGCCTAGCACGCAGAGCAGGTTGAAGATGTTGCTGCCGACGATGTTGCCCACCGCGATATCACGCTCGCCGCGGAAGGCCGCCATGATCGATGTGGCCAGTTCCGGCAGCGAAGTGCCGACCGCGATCACGGTGAGGCCGATGACCAGCTCCGACAGGCCGAGCGCGCGTGCCAGCGCGACGGCACCCTCGACCAGGAAGTTGGACCCGACGACCAGCAGTACCAGCCCAGCGAGCACCAGGCCGGCATTGATCAGGCCGGCGTGGGGTTTGGCCGGTTCGTCGAGACCGAACTCCTTGGCGAACTCGTCATCGGCAGCGGCCGCGCTCTCGCGACGGCTGCTGACCACCAGGAACAGGGTGTAGATCACCACGGCGCTGAACAGGATGGCGCCGTCGATGCGGCTGAGCTGGCCATCCCAGGCCAGGCCGAAGGTGACCAGGCTGGCGCCGATCATGATCGGCACGTCGAGGCGGATCAACTGGCGCGACACCACCAGCGGCGCAACCAGCGCCGTCATGCCGAGGATCAGCAGCACGTTGGCGATGTTGCTGCCGACCACGTTGCCAATGGCGATATCGCCACTGCCATTGAGCGAAGCCTGCACGCTGACCGCCGTTTCCGGTGCGCTGGTGCCGAAGGCGACCACGGTCAGGCCGATGACCAGCGGCGAAATGCCGAACTGCGCGGCGAGCCTGGCTGCGCCGCGAACCAGCACCTCGGCGCCGGCAACGAGCAGCACCAGGCCGGCAATGAGGTAGACAAAGGTCATCAGGGTCACGATAGAGGGCTCCGCAAGAGGCTGAAGAAACGGGGGATCAACGCTGGCGTTGCCAGGCGCGCAGGAAGATCACCAAAAGCGTCACGGCCGTCAAGGGGAAGGCGAACCAGAGCATCGCATCGCGGAGCAGGTCAATGGCGCCGAGGCCGGTCGCGAACATCACCAGATAGAGGGTGTAGGCCAGGTAATAGGCGAAGAACAGCAGGCCTTCCCAGCGGCGGATGCAATATCCGGAAAAGAAAATCGGCAGGCAGGCGACGAACACCGCCAGCATCACCGGGAAGTCGAACGATTGCGCGTTCGGCGATATCGACAGGCCCTCGGCCGATACCGCGGCGCCAGCGCCGAGCACCAGCAACAGGTTGAATATGCAGCTGCCGACCACATTGCCCACCGCGATGTCGCGCTCGCCCTTGATTACCGCGAGCACCGAGGTGGCCAGCTCCGGCATCGAGGTGCCGACCGCTACCACCGTAAGGCCGATGACCAGTTCCGACAGCCCCAGCGCCCGCGCCAGATCGACCGCCCCTTCGATGAGGAGGTTCGAACCGCCGACCAGCAGGCCGAGGCCGAGCAGGATCAGTAGAAGCTGCCACACCCAGGCGAAGGGCTTGTCGCCATCGCCGGGGCCGAACTCGGTGGCGAACTCATCCACCCCCGCCACGGCTTTTTCCTTTTGACTGGCGATGACCAGAAACACCGTATAGCCGACCAGGGCGGCCAGCAGCACGGCGCCATCCAGCCGACTGATGCTGCCGTTCCATGCCAGTGCGTAGCAGAGCAGGCCGGCACCGATCATCACGGGCACGTCCAGGCGGATCAGCTGGCGAGACACCAGCAGCGGTGCGATGAGCGCCGAGAGGCCGAGGATCAACAGGATATTGGCGATATTGCTGCCGATCACGTTGCCCACGGCGATGTCGCCGCTGCCGCCCAGGGAGGCCTGCACACTGACCGCCGTTTCCGGTGCGCTGGTGCCGAAGGCGACCACGGTCAGGCCGATGATCAGCGGTGGAATGCCAAAGCGGCTGGCCAGCCGGGCGGCGCCGCGGACCAGGGCTTCGGCGCCGACGACGAGCAGCACCAAGCCGCCGATGAGATAGGCGAAGGTCATCAGCGACATGCTGCCGCTCCAGTCGCAATGAGGTCATTCGCAGGCGTCATGCAGTCTCGGTATTGGCTTGGTTCATGGGAGGGTTTCGATGCGGACGCGGACCACGCCACGCTCCAGCATGTCCAGTTGTGCTGCCGCGGCGCGGGACACATCGATGATGCGGCCACGACGAAATGGTCCGCGGTCGTTGATGCGTACGATCACTTGCTTGCCGTTCTGCTGGTTGGTCACCCGCACGCGCGTGCCGAACGGCAGGCTGCGATGGGCTGCGACCAGTGCGTTCTGGTCGTGCGTTTCGCCATTGGCCGTGCGCTGCCCGTGGTGCATGCGCGCGTAATAGGACGCCTTGCCGCTCTGGGTGAAGCGTTCCTGGGTGGTGGCTGGTGCTTGCGGTGGCTGCGTTGGTTGGCGTTCGGCACAGCCCGCGGCCAGCAGAATCACTGTCAGCAGGGTTACGAGGCGAGGCATTCGCATGAAATGTCCTTCCGTTGGGCAATCGCTTGGACGACAACCCGCGGCAGGCATGGCGAAGTACTGGCGGTGCCGGAAGCGATCATGGGGCACTGCGCGGCTCGACCGCGCGGTGCCATGGCTCAGCTTAGCCTTCGAGTTTCTTCTTCAGCAGTTGGTTCACCTGGCCGGGGTTGGCCTTGCCTTTGGAAGCCTTCATCGCCTGACCGACGAAGAAGCCGAACATCTTGCCGCGCTTGGCTTCGTCGCTGGCGCGGTACTGTTCGACCTGCTCGGCGTTGGCCGCCAGCACTTCATCCAGCATGGCTTCGATGGCGCCGGAGTCGGTGACCTGCTTGAGGCCCTTGCTCTCGATGATCTCGTCGGCCGAACCTTCGCCGGCGGCCATGGCCTCGAAGACCATTTTGGCGATCTTGCCGCTGATGGTGTTGTCCTTGATGCGCAGGATCAT
>CETG01180515.1_pt1 | contig 13500 bp, 10 predicted proteins | sample 361471 | NCBI WGS metagenome assembly CETG01 (sample SAMEA2622696, study PRJEB7988) | marine metagenome | isolation source: saline water (ENVO:00002010), including | reverse complement strand
CATGGCAGCAGTGCCGTCGTGGACTTCACCCATCTTGTGGGAACGGCCGCAGTAATAGAGGATTCGCTCGGTCGTGGTGGTCTTGCCCGCATCAATGTGGGCCATGATCCCTATATTGCGAACTCGATCGAGAGAGACCATAAGAGCCCAAGACCTTGCTGAGCCCAGCCCCTAGGGGGCCAACCCGCTACCAGCGATAGTGTGCGAAGGCCTTGTTCGCCTCGGCCATTCGATGAGTATCGTCACGCTTCTTAACTGCCGCGCCGCGACCCTGAGAAGCATCCATCAGCTCATTGGCCAAGCGTTCCACCATGGAGTTGCCAGCACGAATCCGCGCATAATTACGGACCCAGCGCATCGCCAGCGCCATACGACGGGCAGGCGGAATCTCAACCGGAACCTGATAGGTGGCACCACCCACACGGCGGCTCTTCACCTCGACAACCGGCTGCACATTCTCAAGTGCCTTCTTAAAGACCTTGACCGGATCCTCTCCACGCTGCTCCTCAACGATAGACAGCGCACCGTAGACAATCCGCTCAGCGGTCGAGCGCTTGCCGTCGTACATCAGAGTGTTGATGAACTTAGCCACCAAAACCTCGTTGTACTTGGGATCTGGGATGATCTTACGCTTCTGAACTTCGCGACGACGTGGCATGAGACAGTCCTTTCAAGCCTACTGCTTGGGCCTCTTGGCGCCGTACTTCGAGCGGCCCTGACGACGGTCAGAGACTCCGATCGAGTCGAGCACGCCGCGAACAACGTGATAACGAACACCAGGCAGGTCCTTAACACGGCCACCACGAATCAGCACCACAGAGTGCTCCTGGAGACTGTGCCCCTCACCCGGGATGTACGAGGTAACTTCCATGCCATTGGTCAAGCGCACACGAGCAACCTTACGAAGCGCAGAGTTCGGCTTCTTCGGAGTCGTCGTGTAGACGCGGACGCAGACCCCACGCTTTTGAGGACAGGACTTGAGTGCCGGCGCATCTGAGCGCCCCTTACGGCTCTTTCGTCCCTTACGAACCAGTTGATTGATCGTCGGCATCTGCCGTTCCTCTCCTAGCCCGCAGAGGGCCTCGTTTCCTTACGTCTTCTTAAGCGCTTGTCAGTAAGCGCCCAGATGGCGAAGACGCGCGAACCTAGTTTGTCATTGGGCCCCTGTCAAGCACAGAGTGCCCTCTGACTGATCTCAGGAAGCCGCAGCCCCTGAAGAAGCCTTCTTCGACTCAACCGGAGTTGAGGCGGGAAGATCCTGCTCCAATCCCAGCTGCTGATACATGGTGAAGCCGGTTCCGGCAGGAATCAGGCGACCCATAATGACATTCTCCTTGAGTCCCCGTAGGTAATCGACCTTGCCGCCCAGAGCAGCCTCTGTCAGGACCCTGGTAGTCTCCTGGAAAGAAGCGGCTGAGATGAACGAGTCCGTGGACAGGCTGGCCTTGGTGATACCCAACAGCGCTGGCTCAGCAATCGCCGGATCAAGTCCCTGCTCAATGAGCGCCCGGTTGGCTGCCTCGAAGATGACCTTGTCCACAGTCTCGTCGACCAGGAAGTCCGAAGCACCCGGCCTGCGCACCCGAACCCGACGCAACATCTGACGACAGATCACCTCAATGTGCTTGTCGTTGATCTTGACGCCCTGAAGTCGGTAGACCTCCTGAACCTCATCGACCAGATAGCCGGCAAGCACCTTCTCACCCTTAACCCGCAACAGGTCGTGGGGGTTTGAAGAGCCGTCCATGAGCGGATTGCCGGCGCGAACAAAGTCACCTTCCCGAACCGAAACGTGCTTGCCCTTGGGAATCAGGTATTCCTGAGGCTCACCCTCGCCTTCCGGGGTCACCACAACCCGACGCTTGCCCTTGTAGTCCTTACCGAAAGAGACGTAACCGTCGATCTCGGTGATCACCGCAACGTCCTTTGGCTTACGGGCCTCAAACAGTTCAGCAACACGAGGCAGACCACCAGTAATGTCCTTGGTCTTGACGGCCTCTCGGGGAATGCGGGCGAGGATGTCGCCCGGACGAGCCTCTTCCCCAGCCTCTACCGAAATGTTGGCCGAGACCGGAAGGTGATAGACCGACTCCTTCTTGCCTGCCTTAATGATGATGCGAGGCTTCAGCGAACCGTCACGGCTTTCGACAATGACCTTACGGTTAATGCCAGTGAACTCATCCACCAACTCCTGCATGGTCTGGCCCTCAACAATATCGGCATAGACGACCTTGCCCTCGGCCTCGGCCAATACCGGACTGGCAAAGGGTTCCCACTCGGCCAGCAGTTCACCTGCCTTGACCATCTTGCCGTCCTCAATGGACAACTGCGCACCGTAGTTCAGACCGTATTTCTCCTTCTCGCGGCCGGTCTCGTCGTAAATGGCTACTTCACCATTACGGCTCATAACCACCGATTTGCCTTCACGGTTGATCGTCGTACGAACGTTAAGGAACTCGACCTTGCCGGCACCTCGAGAGGTCTGGGTGTTCTGCACCGCACGAGAAGCGGCAGCGCCGCCAATGTGGAAGGTACGCATGGTCAGCTGAGTACCGGGCTCACCAATGGACTGAGCAGCAATCACTCCGACCGCCTCGCCAATGTTCACCAACTTGCCGCGCGCCAGATCGCGCCCATAGCAGGTGACACAGACACCGCGTTCTGCAGAGCAGGTGAGGGTGCTTCGAATAAAGACGCGGTCGATACCGGCTTCCTCGATGAGCTCCAAAGCAGCCTCGTCGATCATTCCGTTGCGTGGTACCAGGGTGTCGCCGGTGTGCGGATCACGCAGATCCTCAGCAGCTACTCGACCCAGGATCCGCTCGGCCAGCGGCTCAATGATCTCACCGGCTTCAACCAGCGCATGGACCCAGATTCCATCTTCTGTCCCGCAGTCACGGGTGGAGACGATAAAGTCCTGAACCACATCGACCAGACGACGGGTGAGATACCCGGAGTTGGCGGTCTTGAGCGCCGTATCCGCGAGACCCTTACGAGCGCCGTGGGTAGAGATGAAGTACTGCAGCACAGTCAGCCCCTCACGGAAGTTCGCGGTAATGGGGGTCTCAATGATTTCGCCCGAAGGCTTGGCCATCAGACCGCGCATTCCCGCCAGCTGCCGAACCTGGGTGTTAGAGCCGCGAGCACCTGAATCGACCATCATGTAGATCGAGTTAAAGGACTGCTGTCGACCCTTCTGCTTGCCATCTGCAGAGGTAACCTCCTCAGTAGCGAGCTCCTCGATCATCTGGCTGGAGATCTCTTCGGTCACCTTGGCCCAGATGTCGACCACCTTGTTGTACTTCTCACCAACGGTGATCAATCCCTCAGCGTATTGCTCTTCAGTCTCTCGAACTTCGCCGAAAGCCGAATCAAGCAGCTCGTCCTTGCGAGAGGGAGTGCGCATGTCGTCAATGCAGATAGAGACACCGGCACGGGTAGACTGCTCAAAACCAAGCACCATCAAGGCATCGGCCAACAACACGGTGGCCTTTGGACCAGCCACTCGGAAGCAGCGATCAATAAGCTGCCCGAGAGCGCCCTTATCCATCGCCCGGTTAACGAGCGTGAAGGGAAGCTCCTGAGGAACAATCTCATAAAAGAGAATGCGCCCGCAGGAGGTATCAACCATGACGCTGTCGAGCTCTTCCGGTCGATCGCCGAGCCGGCCGGTCTCGGCCAGATCCCGATCCATCCGCACCCGAATGGTCGCGTGAAGATCCAGGGCGCCGGCGTCGTAGGCCAGCCGCACTTCAGCAGGTGATCCGTACAGCCCCGAGAAGTAGGGCTTGCCATCCTTAGCCGCCTTTGCCGCCCGCTCAGCATCGTAACCGCCAGGTCGGAACATGGCCGTCCTGGTCATGTAATAGGCACCGAGCACAACATCCTGACTAGGCTGAATGATTGGCCGGCCATTGGCAGGACTGAGGATGTTATTGGTGGACATCATCAGCACCCGGGCCTCGATCTGCGCCTCGATGGACAAGGGCAGGTGCACAGCCATCTGGTCGCCGTCAAAGTCGGCGTTAAAGGCGGTGCAGACCAGGGGATGAAGATTAATTGCCTTGCCCTCAATGAGCACCGGCTCGAAAGCCTGAACACCCAGGCGGTGCAGGGTCGGCGCACGGTTGAGCAACACAGGATGCTCGCGGATCACCTCATCGAGGATGTCCCACACCTCGGGGCTCTTCATCTCCACCATCTTCTTGGCGGCCTTGATCGTAGTGACCAAGCCGCGCTCCTCAAGCTTGTTGTAGATGAAAGGCTTAAACAGCTCGAGAGCCATCTTCTTGGGCAGACCGCACTGATGCAGCCGCAGCTTGGGCCCGACCACAATTACAGAGCGACCCGAGTAGTCGACCCGCTTACCGAGCAGGTTTTGCCGGAAGCGGCCCTGCTTACCCTTGAGCATGTCAGAAAGCGAACGTAGCGGACGCTTATTGGGCCCAGTAAAGGTCTTACCGCGGCGACCGTTGTCGAACAGGGCGTCAACAGCCTCCTGCAACATACGCTTCTCGTTGCGCACGATGATCTCGGGCGCGGTCAGTTCCTGCAGGCGTTTGAGACGGTTGTTTCGATTGATGACCCGACGGTAGAGGTCGTTGAGGTCACTGGTCGCGAAACGACCACCATCGAGCGGCACCAGAGGACGAAGATCCGGCGGCAGAACCGGAATGATCTCCAGCATCAGCCACTCCGGCTTGTTACCCGAGTCACGCATCGCAGCGATGGTCTTAAGCCGCTTGCTGATCTTCTTACGAGCCGCCTCAGAAGTGGCGTTACGCAGCTGCTCCCGCAACTCAACGCTCAATGCGTCGCAATCGAGTTCACTCAGCATCTGGCGGATGACCTCACCACCCATGCCCACCTCAAAGGTGTCCCAACCGAACTCAGCCAAGGCGTCCTGATACTCATCCTCACTAAGGACAGCGCCCACCTCAAGGGTGGTGGCGCCCGGATCAATGACGATATAGGACTCGCAGTAAAGCACTCGCTCAAGCAGCTTCAGACTGATGTCGAGCAGATTGCCGATCCGCGAGGGCAGGCTCTTTAGAAACCAGATGTGTGCTACCGGAGTGGCCAGAGCGATGTGACCGAGGCGGTCGCGACGGACCTTGCTCTGAATCACTTCAACGCCACACTTCTCGCAGGTGATGCCACGGTGCTTCATACGCTTGTACTTGCCGCAGTTGCACTCATAGTCCTTCACCGGACCAAAGATGCGGGCGCAGAAGAGTCCATCGCGTTCGGGCTTGAACGTCCGATAGTTGATAGTCTCAGGCTTCTTCACCTCGCCGAAAGACCACGAGCGGATCTTCTCGGGGCTGGCGATGGCGATCTTCACCGCCGAGTAGTTCAGGGGGCTCTTCGGCTTCTCAAAAAGACTGTAGAGGTCGCGCAAGGGGTGACCCTCCGGTCAGTTGTTTTCAGCGACGCGGCCGCGCCACTGCAGGAATGCTCAAAAACGATTCAAACAGGGACCTCGCCGCTACAGCGAGAGTCCCTCAGACTTCTCTTCGATCAAGGTTACGTCGAGGGCAAGGGACTGAAGTTCCTTAACCAGCACGTTGAAGGACTCGGGCAGGCCCGCCTCAAGGACGTTCTCACCCTTCACGATGCTCTCGTACATCCGCGTTCGGCCCACCACATCGTCGGACTTGACGGTGAGGAACTCCTGCAGACCGTAGGCAGCGCCATAGGCTTCCAGGGCCCAGACTTCCATCTCTCCGAGCCGCTGGCCACCGAACTGCGCCTTACCGCCCAGCGGCTGCTGGGTAACAAGACTGTAGGGACCAATACTCCGAGCGTGGATCTTGTCATCGACCAGGTGGTGCAGCTTGAGCATGTACATGATGCCCACTGTGACTTCCTGATCAAAAGGCTCACCAGTTCGTCCATCAAACAAGGTCACCTGACCTCGGTCCGGAAGGCCCGCAAGCGACAATTGCTCGCGAATCTCCACCTCTTCCGCACCCTCAAAGACCGGCGTGGCGAAGAAGATTCCCTTCTTCTGGCAACGCTCTGCGAAGGCCAGGACCTCCTCGTCACTCGCCTCGGGCAGGAACTTCTGCACCGTCTCGTGACGCTTGAAGACCTCAAGCATATAAGCGCGCAGTGACGCTGCACTGTCGCCCTGATCTAGAGCCTCTTCAAGCTGGTTGATGATTCCTCGAGCAGCCCAGCCCAGGTGAACCTCCAGGATCTGCCCGACGTTCATTCGGGACGGGACGCCCAGCGGGTTGAGGACCAGATCAACAGGCCGCCCATCTGGCATGTAAGGCATGTCCTCAACAGGCAGAACCTGGGAGATAACACCCTTGTTGCCGTGACGACCGGCCATCTTGTCACCAACGGAAAGCTTGCGCTTAATAGCGACATAGATCTTGACCAGCTTAATGACGCCCGGGGGCAGCTCATCGCCCTGGCTGAGACGCTCAATGCGAGCACCAAAGACCATCTCGACCAACTCAAGCTGCTCGCGAACGGCGTCGATGAGCCGGAAGACCTCGTCCTCCACCTCCTGACCACCAGCGACAGCGATCTCCTGCCACAGCGAGATGGGCAGAGACTGCACCACCTTCTCGGTAAACGAAGCACCCTTCTTGATGAAGACATCACCGTCATCCGCAATGTCAGCTGCCGCCTTGTGGCCCTTCAGGATCCGAACCAGCTTACGCTCAGCCGAGGAGATGAGCGTGCGCATCTCCTCGTCCTGGTCACGGAGAATCCGCGCGGTCTCGGTCGCCTGAATCTGCTGGGCACGACCGTCGCGCTCTACACCCTCACGGCTGAAGATCTGCGCGCCGATAACGGTACCAGTGACACCAGGGGGAACCTTAAGCGATGTGTCTCGCACATCGCCGGCCTTCTCACCGAAGATCGCCCGTAAGAGCTTCTCTTCTGGGGAGAGTTGAGTCTCGCCCTTTGGCGTGATCTTGCCCACCAGGATGTCACTTGGGCCCACCTCGGCGCCAATACGAATGATACCGCTCTCGTCGAGGTCCTTAAGGGCCTCCTCACCGACATTGGGGATGTCGCGGGTGATCTCTTCCTTGCCCAGCTTGGTGTCGCGCGATGCGATCTCAAATTCCTCGATGTGGATCGAGGTGAACACATCGTCCTTCACCAATCGCTGGGAAATGAGGATCGAGTCCTCAAAGTTGTAGCCACCCCAGGGCATGAAAGCGACCAGTACGTTAGCCCCAAGGGCCAACTCGCCGGTGTCGGTGCTGGGACCGTCGGCAATCACTGCACCAACCTCAACCACATCACCCTTACGAACGAGAGGCTTCTGATTGACCGATGTGCTCTGATTGGAGCGACGGAACTTCACTAGGTTGTAGATATCGACCTCAGAGCCAATATCGCCGCCCACCTCGTCAGTCTTAATGACGATACGGGTAGCATCCACTGCCTCAACCACGCCGCTACGACGAGCGGTCAGGGTGACCCCCGAGTCTTCAGCCACGTGACGCTCGAGCCCGGTACCTACGAAAGGTGCCTGAGTACGAATCAACGGCACTGCCTGGCGCTGCATGTTCGAACCCATCAACGCCCGGTTAGCGTCGTCATGCTCGAGGAAGGGGATAAGAGAGGTGGCCACCGACACCAGCTGATTAGGGCTGACGTCCATGAGATCGACCTCAGCAGGATCGACCAGGGCAAAATCGCCGCTGCTTCGAGCTGAGACCCGATCAATCTCGATCAGGCCCTTTTTGCCGATGTGCGCGTTGGCCTGAGCGATGACCTTGCCTTCTTCCTCAAGGGCAGAGTGGTAATGCACTTCTCCGGTGACCCGAGCGTCGAGGACCTGACGATACGGAGTCTCAATGAAGCCAAACTCATTAACCCGAGCGTAGGTCGAGAGCGAGGCGATGAGACCAATGTTGGGGCCTTCAGGGGTCTCAATGGGACAAATTCTGCCGTAGTGGGTGGCGTGCACATCACGCACATCAAAGCCTGCCCGCTCACGAGTCAATCCACCAGGCCCGAGAGCCGAGAGCCGACGCTTGTGAGTGACCTCAGAAAGGGGGTTGGTCTGATCCATAAACTGGGAGAGCTGGCTGGAACCAAAGAACTCCTTAAGCACGGCAGACACCGGCTTGGCGTTGATCAGATCATGGGGCATCAGAGTCTCGATCTCAGCGAGGCTCATGCGCTCCTTGATGGCCTTCTCCATACGAACCAGCCCAATACGGAACTGATTCTCAAGAAGTTCGCCCACCGGACGCACGCGGCGGTTGCCTAGGTGATCGATGTCATCGACCTCACCGTGCCCGTCGCGCAGATTAATGAGGTAACCCACCGTCCGCATGATGTCTTCGCGGGTAAGGGTGGTCTGCTCAAGAGGCACTTCAAGTTGAAGCTTGTGATTCAGCTTGAGCCGTCCAACCCGACTCAGATCGTAGCGCTCCGGGTTAAAGAACAAGTTCTCGAAGAAGGCCAGGGCGGTCTCGTAAGTCGGCGGATCGCCAGGTCGGAGCCGACGATAGATCTCAATGATCGCCGCCTCAGTATTGTCGATCTTGTCGATAAGCAGCGTATCCCTAAGGAAAGAACCGACATTTACGTTATCGATGAACAGAACTTCGACCTGCTCAATGTTCCGCTCGCGGATCTGCTGAAGGCTCTCTTCGGTGAGGGCTTCGTTGGTCTCAACAATGATCTCACCGGTGTTCAGATCGACCACATCGTGGGCCGCCACTCGAGCCCCTGCAGAGCTCTCCTCGTCCACCAGATCCGAATCTAGAATCGGGATCTGGGTCAGGCCAGCCGCCTTGATCTTCTTGATCGCGGCGCGAGTGATCTTCTTGCCTTCCTTAACCAGCACCTTGCCGTCGTGCTCGATAGCAACATTGGTCTTCTGACCAAGCAGGAGCTCCGGATTAAAGTCCTTGGTCACTCCGTCAGCGGCGACATGAATAATCTCGGTCTTATAGAAGTAATTCAGCATCTCCTCGGTGTCATAGCCGAGGGCCCGCAGCAAAACCGTGGCCGGCAGCTTACGGCGCCGATCAATGCGAACATAAAGGATGTCCTTGGTGTCGAACTCCAGATCAATCCAGGAACCTCGGTTGGGGATCAACCGTGCCGAGAAGATGACCTTGCCGGAGTAGGTGGTCTTGTTCTGATGATCAAAGAACACACCGGGGGAGCGATGGAGCTGGCTCACCACCACTCGCTCAGTACCGTTGACGATGAAGGTGCCGGTCTCGGTCATGATCGGCAGCTCACCGAAGTAGACCTCCTGCTCCTTGATGTCCCGGATGTTCTGCGCCTCAGTCTCCTCGTCCATATCCCAGACGACGAGACGGACGGTCACCTTCAAGGGGGCGGCGTAGGTAGTACCACGCTGCCGGCACTCCTCCTCGGAGTACTTCGGCTTCTCGAAGGTGTAGGCGACAAACTGCAACGAAGCAGTCTTGTTGAAGTCCTCGATGGGGAACACGCTGTTAAATACAGCCTGCAGCCCTCGATTCTCGCGCTTACCAGGCTCAGCGTCGGCCTGAAGAAAGCGTCCGTAGGACTTCTTCTGAATTGCGATGAGATTCTCGACCTCAACCACCTTCTTAATCTTCTCGAAGGAGGGGCGGAACCTAGAGTTGTTTGCCAGCAGCGGAGTCGCCATTGCATCTCCAGTTCGGTGTAACACCGAATCGGGCCTTAGCCAGATCGACAACGAGCTACCCGGAGGCTCGATGCCGGACTGCACGGATTTTCCGAACAGCCGAAAATCGACGTCCAACAAGACGTCGATGAAGAGATGCGGCTTCAGGGCCCAAAAGCCCTGAAGCCGCAGAAAGCACTACTTGATCGTGATCGAAGCGCCAGAAGCCTCAAGCTTCTCCTTGAGCTCCTCAGCCTCGGCCTTGGGGACTGCCTCTTTGACAACCTTCGGGGCGCTCTCGACAAAGGCCTTCGCCTCCTTAAGGCCCAGGCCGGTGATCTCACGAACCACCTTGATGACCTGAATCTTCTTGTCGCCAGCGGCGGTGAGCTCAACGTCGAACTCATCCTTCTCCTCTGCGGCAGCAGCACCACCAGCACCGGCGGGCATCGCGCCAACGGCAACCGGAGCGGCAGCAGAAACACCCAGGGTGTCCTCAAGCTCCTTTACCAGCTCAGAGAGCTCCAGCACGGTCATGTTCTTGATGTATTCAATTACTTCAGCACGCTCGATAGCCATGATTAAGATCCTTTCGGTCAGCTATTGTCTTCACGTTCGAGAGCCTGGTTCACCATGAGCCAGGCCTCCTTAACAGCTGCCCAACAGTCGTCGTCCACAAAGAATGGAACTACGACGGCGGGACAGCAGATTCCTTAAGAGCTCTCGCTCTCCAACTTGTCTCGGTAGGCGCTCAGCACATTCACCAGCTGACGATTGCAGTTGGCGAGCAGACTGACGAGATTGCGAGACGGTCCCTGCAGAACGCCCAGGAGCATGGCCTGCAGGACCTCCTTAGAGGGCAGGTCAGCCAAGGCATTGAGCTGCTCAACAGAGAGTTCCTTGCCGTCGAGGACCCCGAGCTTGAGCTCCATCTCCTCGTTTTCCTTGGCGAACTCAGTGGTCAGCTTGGCGGTCTCGACCACATCCCCATAACCGAGGATGACGGCGTTGGGCCCGCTAAGGTGCTCTTCCACCAGGGCGAAGTCGGTGCCTTCAATGGCCCGACGAACCAGCGAGTTCTTGATGACACGAAACTCCACGCCCTCCTCGCTAGCAGCCAAGCCCTTGCGGAACTGCACAGTGGTGTTTGCGTCAAGGCCTCGGTAGTCAGCAAAGATGGCCAGACGGGTGCGGCTCAGCTTTTCGCTGAATTCCGAGACAAATGCTTCTTTTGCAGCGCGATCCATGGTCGGTCCTCCCTGCTAATTCAGCCCGCGAACGAGGCTGTTGGTGTCAAGACGAACCCCCGGAGTCATGGTCCCGGACAGGGTTGCGCTACGAAGATAGGTGCCCTTGGCTGAAGCCGGCTTAAGACGAAGAACTTGCTCCATCAGGGTGCGCAGATTCTCAGCCAGCTTGTCACTGTCAAAAGAGATCCGGCCGATAGGTGCATGAAGGATGCCCGCTTTCTCAACGCGGAAGTCAATCTTGCCGCCCTTGAGCGCCTCAACCGCCTTCGCCACCTCAAAGGTAACGGTTCCGGTGCGAGGGTTCGGCATCATCCCGCGCGGACCGAGGATCCGACCGATCTTGCCTACTGCGCCCATCATGTCAGGGGTCGCGCAGACCTTATCGAACTCAAGCCAGCCGCCCTTGATCTTCTCGACCAGGTCGTCTCCACCAACATAGTCGGCGCCAGCCTCGCGAGCCTCGGCAACCTTATCGCCCTTAGCCAGGACCAAAACCCGCAAGGTCTTGCCGGTGCCATGGGGCAACACCACCGCGCCACGAACCATCTGATCGGCATGCTTGGGCTCGACCCCAAGGCGGAGCGCAATGTCCACAGACTGGTCAAACTTGACCGTATGGCACTTCTTGAGGAGCTCAATAGCTTCGTCGAGTTGATAGAACCGGCCGGCTTCGACCAGGCTCCTCACCTCTTTCTGCTTACGAGCGTTCTTGTGCTTGCTCATCTTCTATCTCCCGTGGTTCAAACGAGCGCTGCGCGCCCTCCCACGTCGGAGTGAAAAACGGCCCCCAGGCACCATGCCCTGAGACCAACAGTCCGGACTAGCCGGGAACTACATTGACCCCCATCGAACGGGCAGTACCCCGAATGCTGTTCATCGCAGCCTCAATGTCGGTGGTGTTGAGATCGGGCATCTTGATCTCGGCAATCTTGCGAATCTGCGACTCACGGAGCTTGCCCACCTTATTCCTGTTGGGCTCACCGGAGCCCTTAGGGAGACGCGCCTCCTTGAGAATCAAAACCGCCGCGGGGGGCGTCTTGGTCTCAAAAGAAAACGAGCGATCGGCATATACGGTGATGACCACCGGAGTGATGAGCCCATTCTCGATGTTCGAGGTGGCGGCATTAAAGGCCTTGCAGAACTGCGGAATATTGACGCCCTGCTGCCCCAGCGCCGGACCCACCGGCGGCGAAGGATTGGCGCGGCCCGCAGGAATCTGCAGCTTGATGTATCCAGCGATTTTCTTTGCCATGACTGACTCTCCAAAGCCCTGCGGGCCTTAGTCCTTCTTTACCTGGATGTAATCGAGCTCGACCGGAGTAGAGCGACCAAAGATGCTCACCAGCACCCGCAGCTTGCCCTTGTCCGGACGGACCTCGTCCACCACACCGTTGAAATTTGCAAACGGACCGTCTACGACCCGAATGTTCTCTCCCTTGTCGAAGTGGATCTTGGGCTTAGCCTCGACCGACTCCTTAGAGATGAGACCCAGAATGCGCGCCACCTCACGAGGCGGAACCTGACTTGGCTTACGAGTGGTCCCGCCCACAAAGCCGGTGACCTTGGGAGTGTCCTTCACCACGTGCCAGGTCTCATTAGTGAGATTCATCTGCACCAGCATGTAGCCCGGATAAAAGCGTCTGCTTACATTGCGGGTCTTACCCGTCTTGGTTCGCTCAACAACCTGCTCCTCGGGCACCAAAATGGAAGCAAAGGACTCCTCGTGTTCAAGGGTCTTGATCCGCTCGGTAAGGGCCAGCTTGGCCTTATTCTCATAACCGGAATAGGTGTTCACCACGTACCAGCCCATGCCTTCTACTTCCAGCTGGACCTGGGGAGTTTCAGGCTCTTCCTCCTCAGCAGCCACACCCTCTGCGACTGCTTCGGCATCGGCTGGAGCCGCATCGGCCTCAACCTCGGGGGTCTGCTGAGCCTCAGTCTCCTCTGCGCTATCAAGCGCAGGTGGAGGGGACTGACTGGCAGGTGCTTCAAGCATCTCGTCGGACATATTGGATTCCGTTCCCATCGAAAGGGCCCCGCTCATGCGTCGAGGTCCAGGATGAGGGCGAAGAGCTTCTTCCAGACCTGATCAAAGGCCCACAGGATGAAGGCAAAAATGAAGGAAGTGATCACCACCACAATGGTGTGATCTCGGGTCTCCTGTCGAGTAGGCCAAACAACCTTTCTGGTCTCCTGAACCGTCTCGATGCAGAAGGCATAGACGACAGGGTGCTTCCAGCAAACCACAGCAGTAACCACCGAGATGATCCCGCCATAGAGGTGCGCTGCGGGAACCGAGCCACCCATCAGCCCCTGGTTGGGCAGACCGGCACTAACCAGGGCCCACTGGGCGAGATCACGGAGGACCAACCACAGCGCGAGCGTAGCAACCAGCCAAATGAAGCCAAGCAGTCGTCGATCGCTCATCTTTTGTTCCTCCTTTCTCTCTCCGAACCAGAGCAAGCAGCACTCATTGTGTAGCGCTTGACTGGAACCTTTTATCTGGCAGGGGCGGCAGGATTCGAACCCGCGGCCTGCGGATTTGGAATCCGCTGCTCTACCAACTGAGCTACACCCCTAGTGCAGAAAGCTAACGTCTCTCCTACTCGTGGATCTTGGCTACAACGCCAGCACCGATGGTTC
>CETG01191264.1_pt1 | contig 13514 bp, 14 predicted proteins | sample 361471 | NCBI WGS metagenome assembly CETG01 (sample SAMEA2622696, study PRJEB7988) | marine metagenome | isolation source: saline water (ENVO:00002010), including | reverse complement strand
GGCCGCTTTAGGCCGTGGGGGTTCAAGTCCCCCTACTCCCACTAAAATGACTAAAAAAAAGACTCTTAGATAAAAAATCTTCTTGACCAAAGAGCAGGGAAAACAAAAAAATTCACTAATAATTGTTTTCAGAAATAGGACTAGCAGACCAATTTAGAGTTTCTCCAGCATGAAAAGGGACTACTGATTCATTTAAAGTACTTTCTTTGACAAGTTGAAGCTTGTGAGGGATCGAATTCTTTCTCCTTACCAAGGTGATTGTCTTTTTATTAAGTGGCAACCTATAAAACGAAGGGCCATATTCACTTGAGAAGGCCTCTAAACGATCGAGTACACCCTCTTCTTCGAAAACTTCTGCATAACTTTCTAATGCGTAAGGAGCATTAAATATTCCAGCACAAGCACATGAGTTCTCTTTATTTTCCCGAGAATGTGGAGCGGAATCCGTACCAATAAAGAAACATGATTTACCACTAGTAGCAGCTCTTCTCAATGCAAGGCGATGGCGCTCCCTTTTTACCACTGGCAAACAATAAAAGTCGCTGCGAAGTCCTCCTAAAAACATTGCATTCCGATTAAGATGTAAGTGATGAGGAGTAATTGTTGCAGCAAGTCGAAATCCACTTGATTCAACAAACTTAACAGCATTCTCGGTAGTGATGTGCTCTAAAACAACACGTAATTTAGGGAATCTCTTCAAAAGGGGCTCAAGATAACGCTCAATAAACACAGCTTCCCTATCAAAAACATCCACCTCTGAATCAGTTACTTCTCCATGAATCAATAATGGTAAGTCTATTCTTTCCATTGTCTCCAGCAAAGAGTTAATCAGGCTGATATCACTAACTCCTTGAGAAGAGTTAGTTGTTGCATTGGCCGGGTAAAGCTTTGCAGCGAAAAAAACACCTTCTAAAAAACCATTTTCAAGAACATCTGGGGAAAGATTGTCTGTTAAATATGCCGTCATTAGCGGCGTAAAAGAAAATCCTTTAGGAATCGAGTTCAGTATTCTTTGTCTATAATCTTTAGCAGCCTGAATACTAGTAATAGGAGGAGACAGGTTGGGCATCACAATTGCACGATGAAAAACACGTGCTGAGTGAGCCACTGTTGCTTTTAATATCTCACCATCTCGAAGATGCAAATGCCAATCATCAGGTTGACGCAAAATGAGTTGATCTTGTGAAAGCATCAAATTATTCAACTCTAAAATGGAGGCTAAAGATTGATATTTTATTCCCTAACAAAAAATGAAATATCAATCTAATAAGAAAATAACTAAAGAACGCCGCTCCGCCAAATAACATTGAATTAAATCCTTTGTTGCTTTAAAGAAAGTTATAGCCAAATGCATTCCTTCTTGATTTCAATCTTTGAATTACTCATGGGGATAGGCTTGCTTTTTGGAGGAGGCGAGCTTTTTGTTCAAGGTGCCGTAGCACTAGCTCAAATTTTATGTATCCCACAGTTAGTAATTGGTTTAACAATAGTCTCTCTTGGAACTAGTGCTCCAGAGCTATTCGTTAGCTTAAATTCTTTTTTAAGAGGATCTGATGCTCTTGCCGTAAGCAATGTAGTTGGCAGTAACATTTTTAATGTTTTAGTGGTATTAGGAAGCAGCGCATTAGTCCTTCCATTAAAAGTAGAAAGTCGCCTAATCCGCAGAGATGTTCCATTACTTTTAGCAGTCTCAGCCGCTGTATGGGGAATGGCCTCCTCTGGAACAATTACTTGGCAAGCAGGGACAGCGCTATTGGTAGCTCTTCTGATTAATACAATTTGGGAAATACGTACTACAAGAGAAGAATCTCAAATTCACAATAAAAAAAATTCAGATTTAGTTTATATAGCTTCTATTAATGACTGGTTGTATGCAATTGTAAAACTAATTATAGGAATAGCTCTACTTACTTTTGGCTCAAACTTACTCGTGACAGGTGCAAGCGCAATTGCAAAGACAATGGGGGTCAGTGAAGCAGTAATTGGGCTGACAATTGTTTCAGCAGGAACTTCAATGCCAGAATTAATCACATCTTTAGTAGCAGCATTTAAAGGTAAAACAGATCTTGCTATAGGAAATGTTGTTGGGAGCAGCTTATTAAATCAACTTTTAGTTTTAAGTACATGTGCGATATTTTCAGGGTCGAAAGGCTTAGAAGTCGCAGACATTTTGATAAAAAAAGACTTCCCTATAATGGTTCTAACAACATTAGCTTGCATGCCAATCTTCTGGACTAAAGGCAGGATCAGCAGGTTAGAAGGAGGAAGCCTTTTGGCAATTTATGTCTTCTACTTAATGGATCAAGTTATTCCATATACGATACCAGATTTTCAATATAGCTTTAGGGCAATTATGATTTGTTTTATTCTACCTATTGCAATAATTATAATTATATTTAAAACAATTAAATACTGGAGATCAATTAAAACAGTTTAAATTTATATTAAAACAATAAATAATATTTAATCTATTAATTAAAATTTGACCTTTAAGAAAATAACAACATGCAAAAAAGTAGTGAAGTTAATTCATAGTTACAAACTCTTCAGCAATAGTTGGGTGAAGTGCCATTGTTTTATCAAAATCTGACTTTTTTGCTCCTATAAATAAAGAGATTGATGCCATTTGAATAATTTCTGATGCATGCTCCCCAATCATATGACAACCAACAATTTTTTCATTACTTTCATCCACAATTAACTTCAGCAAACACCTTTCTCCACTTTTAGGAAGTGCTTGAGACATTGGCTTAAACAAAGATTTATGTATTTTTATGTTTTTGCCATATTTTTTCAAAGCTTCTTCTTCACTTAATCCAACAGAGGCTATCTCTGGCTGACTAAACACTGCTTTAGGTACTAATTCATAATTAACCTTGCGAGAGTTACCTCCCCAAATTCTATCTGATAAAGCTCTTCCCTCATCTACCGCAATCGGAGTTAAATTAATACTATTAGAAACATCTCCTACGGCAAAAATATGTGGGATATTAGTTGCATTATTTTCATCAACCACAATCTTTTTATTTATTACATTTACTCCTGCCTTATCTAAATCAAGCCCATCAATAGCAGGCTTCCTCCCTGTTGCAAAAAGGAGACCTCCACAATTAATAATATCTCCACCTTCAGTCTTAACATTAAAGTTTCCTTTTTCACCTTCTATTGAAATAAGTGATTTCTCAAAATGAAGTTCAACCCCTTTTTTTTGCATTTCATCTTTAAGCATAGAAGAAAGTTCAATATCAAATCCCTTGATTAACTTTTTACCCCTCACAATTTGAACCACTTGAATTCCAAGGCCATTAAGAATACATGCAAATTCACAGGCAATATAACCTCCTCCTATTATGACTATCTTATTTGGGTAACTTTTCTGTAAAAACATATCATCACTAACCCAACCTAAAGAAGCTCCTTTAATTTCTGGACGAATAGGTACTCCTCCCACGGCAACCAAAATATGCTTACCCATCAATTCTCTATATGGCTTATCGCTATCTAAATTTTTAATTAAAATTGAATTGGGTCCTGTAAAGGATCCCCATCCTCTAACTATCTCAATACCAGCTTTAACAAGAAAATTAGTATGCAATGTATTTAACCGGTCCACTTCCTTTCTTACATTCGCTAACAAGACCCCTGAATCGATTTTGACTTCGGCAAATTCAACTCCGAAACTTCTTGAATTTTGGATAAGTTGTCCGTAGGAAGAACCATAGACCAACAATTTCTTAGGAACACATCCACGAATTACACACGTGCCACCAACCTTATCTCCTTCGACTATTGCAACTCTTGCACCATGACTTGCAGCTCTCTTAGCGGCTGCTAAGCCACCGGAGCCTGCACCAATAACAATCAAATCAAAAAAATTTTCCACAAAAAGAAAGTCCTCTATTTACCCAATTCTCGTCTAAATTCATGAAACAATCCAGTAATCCGCTGAGTTGGGAAGAATTATCAAAATTAGTCTCGCCAGAAATAAACCGAATTGAAGGGCCTAATAATGCATATGCTTCTCTAAGGCTTTTTGGCAATCCTGAAGAAAAAGTAAGGGTAACTCTTTATAGAGATCATCATGCATGGTGCCCTTACTGTCAAAAAGTATGGCTATGGCTTGAATGGAAACAAATTCCTTATCGAGTAAAAAAAGTCACCATGCGTTGTTATGGACGCAAAGAGAGTTGGTATCTAAAAAAGGTCCCCTCAGGAATGCTTCCCGCAATAGAAATTGACAATAAGCTTGTGACTGAAAGTGATGAAATACTTTTAATGCTTGAAAAAGCATATGGACCTCTAGGCACTTCTTTAGAAGACAAGAATATCCTTAATTTAAGAAATTTAGAAAGGCAACTATTCAGAGCTTGGTGCATCTGGCTATGCAACCCATCTAAAAACGAGCATCAAGAAGACCGAAGACAAGAACAATTTCATCTTTTAGCATTAAGGCTTGAAGAATGTCTCCAGAAAAGTGCCGAACCTTTTTTAGATCCAGTTAACGAAAGATCTGATAAATGTCATCCAGGAACTGGAGATGTAATATTTATTCCCTATATAGAAAGAATGAATGCATCACTTGCCTACTACAAAGGGCTAACTCTTAGAGGTAAATATCCTTTAATTGATAAATGGTTACAAGCTCTTGAAAGACTAGAAGTCTATAGAGGTACACAAGGTGATTTTCATACACATTCGCATGATTTACCACCTCAGATGGGAGGGTGCTGGCCAAATCACACTCCAAACCAAAAAAAATTAGCTCACCTAATTGACATTGGGGATGGACTAGGAGAACTTGAATGCTGTTTAAGTTTAGAAAGAGCCTTTTCTCCAGAAGCTGTTGCTCTTCAAAGAGTTCTAAAGCACAAAAACAAAATAATGGAAATAAACCCTCTAAGTAATGATTTACTTGATCAACCACTTAGAGCGGCATTAACTAATATGGTTTCTGAAACCAAAGAGTGTATTCCTGATAGAAATACTGCCTTAGGCTTAAGATACATTAAAGACCGTATCTCAGTGCCAAGAGATATGCCTTTATTATCCGCAAGAAAGCTTCGCCAAGCTTTAGAAACAACTGCTCAGCGAGATAGCTCAATGCAAGGACCTCCTATTTCAGTTCAAAATCGTTTTGACCAAAATCCTGAACAATTCACAGAGAATTAATCAATCACCTAAATATCCATAATCGTTATATCAACTATTCACAATCTCTTGTCAGCTCCGCTTTAAAGATTCAAAAGACTATGCCTCAAAACAAACATCAAACCACCTATAGTCGAATTCCTAAGCCTGAGTTAAATCAAAAAATATTCAAGTTAAATATCAAAGAACTTCGACCAACTCAAATTTGTGTTGGCTTTGCAGAAGTATTGAGCCGTATAAAAGACTTCAAGGAACAGAACAAGAATGAAATAATGTCATACCTTCAAGAAAAGCCAGTTCCTGTAATTAAAAATTTAAATAATAAGCTATGGATACTGGATCGACATCACCGCCTAAGTGCCTTGATGAGTATCGACGAAGAATTAGAGGCATACTGCTATATCATATCAACAATAAATACATCAGACTATTTAGAATCTCTAAAATTTCTTAACCACAAAGGCTGGCTATACCTTTTCAACTCCAAGGGGATAGGCCCTCAACCCCCTGAATCCCTACCTCAAAAGTTAAGCGACATGGAAGATGACTCATACAGAAGTCTGGTTTGGAAATTAAAAGAAGAAGGGTATATCCGAAGAGAGAAATTTATTCCATACCATGAATTTAGATGGAGCTCTTGGCTAAGGACAAGAGCATTACCTCCTTTTAATTCAACTAATCTTGATCCAGCATTGCCTATAGCAAAAAAATTAGTTTCTTCTCAAGCAGCCTCTCATATAAAAGGATGGAATGGTTAAAAGCCCTATCGACGTTTCCTTGAATCGATTTGCAACAAGTCCTTCACTCTCTGAGTTTTGCTAGCTAATTCAGGGTCACTCGATAATTTCTTCTCAATTTGTTCAATAGCATAAATCACTGTCGTATGGTCCTTTCCGCCAAAGACTTCTCCGATTCGAGGAAGACTTAAATCAGTACTATGACGCATTAAATACATGCCTACTTGTCGAGCTTGACTAACAGGTCTTCTTCTGCTTGAACTTTGCATCTCTTCTATCGTAACTTCAAAAACTTCAGCAATTTTCTCAACGACTTGCTTTGAAGTAACTTCAACTCCTTGACTACTAGGGTCTAGCAATGGAGCAACTGATTCCACATTCATTGGGAGTCCTGTTATAGAAGCAAAGGCAACTGCTCTTGTAAAAGCTCCTTCAAGCTCTCGTATATTAGAAGTGAATCGACCTGCTATAAAATGAATTAGATCTCTAGGAAGGCGCATTTTTTCTTGTTCTGCTTTCTTTTGTAAAATAGCCATTCGAGTTTCTAAATCAGGCGTCTGAATATCAGCTATTAACCCCATCGAGAATCTAGAAATCAAACGTTCTTGAAGTCTTGGTATTTGATTAGGAGGCCTATCACTAGTTAGTACTATCTGACGACCTGCTTCATGCAATGCATTAAAAGTATAAAAAAATTCTTCTTGAGTATATTCCTTACCTTCTATAAATTGAATATCATCTACTAGCAATAAGTCAGCAGCTCTATATTTATCTCTAAAAGATTGCATTCCAGACTTGCGTATAGCAATAATCAAATCATTAGTGAAAGTCTCAGTAGAAACGTAAGTTACCTTTGCCTCAGGATCAATTTCAAGTCGATAATGACCAATAGCCTGCATTAGATGTGTTTTGCCTAAACCAACACCACCACATAAGAAAAGGGGGTTAAATTCACGCCCAGGAGCCTCAGCTACTGCCATTGCGGCTGCATGAGCCATACGACTATTAGGTCCAACAACAAACCTATTAAACACATATCTCAAATTCAAAGAAGGAAGTTTCTTTTTTGCCTGTGGTTTGGCAAGTTGCTTCCCTAGATTCTCCGATGAAGCATCAGCAATCACAACATCTGAAGAAGGTAATTTCTGAGAAGTTGTTTCTGTTTTCCTAGCTTCGAAATGAACCTTTATAGGCTTGTTACAAATCTTACTCGCTAGCTCTTCAATCATTCGAGCATAATTTTTTCTTAGATAATTACTAGAGAAAGGATTTGGAGCCAACAAAGTCAGCGCTCCCTCTTCGAAATCACTGAATAGAGCAGGTCTAATCCAGGTTTCATATGAAGGCTTACTTAAGTTTTTTTGAAGAGATTGCTGGATTGATGCCCAAATCTCATCACCACTTGGCACAGTCATCTTTATCTTGGTTGCTGAATCTAAACTGTTATTTGGAAATGGTCATTATTTATTGAGAAGATTAGGTTTTATTGTATGAGTAATTTATCAATGATACTTAAAACCTATGCTATTTCTCATGTAAATATTCTATGTATAAACCAATTATTATTTTGATGACTCGCTGGCATGGTATAAAGCGTTGCAAGACAAGACTAGCCAAAGATATAGGATTTATTCAAGCCGTAGCAATTCAAAAGAAACTAACAAAACACACTATCTCAGTCGCAAGGTCTCTTGAAAAAAAGGGACTAGTAGAAGTTCAATTAGCAATTTCAGGGATAGGTCCCAATTCTGCAAAGCGATTTTGCCAAAATGAAGGTCTTTCTAAAGTAACAGTTCAAAAAAGGGGTTGCCTTGGGTTAAGGATTAGACATGAAATATTGAATTCACAAAAAAAAATAAGGCCTAGGAAATACAGAAAGCGCTCAGCCATTGTTATAGGGACAGATCTCCCTAGCTTGTGCGAATTTGACTTAATAGAAGCATTAATCGCATTAAAGAATAATGAAATAGTAATCGGCCCTTCAGATGATGGTGGGTATTGGTTAATTGGTTTGTCAGGCAGCTTAGTTAATCCTCTTATTTCATGGCCATTTGCTGGAATACCTTGGGGGACTAAAGACGTAACCACAAAAACTATCGAAAAAGCTCAAGTCAAAAACATCCCGCTTAAATTTCTTAAGCATAAAAACGATGTGGACAGATTAGGGGATCTCTCTCCCTGGCTCATATAAGCAAAGTGAATAAACTAAGTATTATCTGTCCAATACTCAATGAAGAGACACAACTTCCATTATTAATTGCTGATATTAATTTATGGCCTTATGAAATCGATTTGCAATTCATAGATGGGGGAAGCAAAGATAATTCAATAGTAATTTCACAACTTGCTGGGGCTAATGTTTCAAAGTTCCACCCACCAAACAGAGGCGCGCAACTTCATAAAGGTGCTATTGAGGCAGATAGTGATTGGTTGTTATTTATACATGCAGACAGCAGGTTACATAAATCATGGGCGAAAGAATTATTTACCATAATAAATACGCCTTCGTCAAAAAGAAATTATTGGTATTTTGACTTCAAAGTCAAAGAGAAAGGAATAATATTTCGCCTTCTAGAGATAGCAGTTTATTTAAGATGTAAATTATTCCAAACCCCCTATGGAGACCAGGGTTTATTAATAAACAAGGAATTATATTTTCAATCAGGTGGCTATTCTAAACTTCATATTATGGAAGACATTGATTTAATTAATAGGCTAAATAAAATTAATAAAGGAAAACGGATTGGACTTCCTATCTATACAAGTGTTCGCAAATGGGAAAAGATTAATGTAATTAAGCAAGCGTTTAGGAATGCTTGCTTAAGATATAGGTGGAAAAAGGGAGAAGACTCTAAAAAGCTACTGCAAGATTATTACAGAGGCTATTAATTATCAGCCAATTATTTTAATTAGTTAGCATACCAAAAAGCACATCTTTTTCCTTTCGGCTCTAGTATCCAGCCTTGGCTTTTGTAAAAAGAAACAACTCCAGGATCTGCAAATAAAGTAATTCTTTTTACACCTAATTGCTTAAGTGCATTAATAATATATATCATTAATTTTTTACCGAAACCTGAGTTTTGGTAAACAGGGTGAATGGCAACATCCCAAACAGTTGCTTCTAGAATGCCATCACCAGTACAGCGTGCAAATCCAACCAATCTAGGAAACTTAGAATCATGACGCCATAAACCTACTTTCAACAAACTATTATCTAAAGCTCTTTTAACTCTCCTTAAAGGTCTTTGGCTCCATCCAACTGATTGCAATAGTTGCTCTAGTTCAATTAAATCAAAATCCCTTACTTGGCTAAAAATAAAAGCTTCACTTATATCTTCATATTCACATTGAGTAGCTCCCTCACCATACATATTTTGAATAATTTCTTGATTTAAAATAGATCTATTTTTATTCAATAAGTTCCTTGAATCATTATCAATAGGATTGTTAGCATTCTTCCAATTAAACATAATATTAAACAATTAAAGCTTAGCCAATCCACGTTCTTGCAAGTCAGCAAGCTGCGAATAAAGTCCGCCTTGATTACATAATTCATTGTGAGTTCCTTGCTCAATTATTTCTCCTCTTCTCAGAACTAAAATTCTATCTGCAGATTGAACTGTTGCCAGTCTATGTGCAATTACTAAAGCTGTTCTTTTCTCCAACAATCTATCTAAATCCCTTTGCAAAGTTGCTTCTGTAGAAGGGTCCATAAAAGCCGTCGCTTCATCCATAACCAATACAGATGGATTCCTAATAGCAACTCTTGCAACAGACAATAATTGTCTTTCTCCTGAGGAAAGATTACCTCCTCGTTCTCTTAATGTAGTCTCTAATCCATTAGGCAATCTATTAAGAAAAACATTAAGCCCTAATTCTGAACAAATCCTTTTTAAATATTTATTATCAACTGAAGAGTCTAGCCTCAAGTTATCACCTACGTTACCACTAAATAAAAAAGTATCTTGAAGAACTATCCCTAAATTTCTTCTTAAAACACCAAGAGGTATTTCTCTAATATCTTTGCCATCAATGAGTATTTTACCTTCTTGAGGTTCATATAATCTGCATAACAATCTAATAACAGTAGTTTTTCCTGAACCAGTCGGTCCGACTAATGCAACATGCTCTCCAGGCGCAATCCTGAAGCTTAAATTCTTAACAATTGGTTCTTCTGAGCGATATGAAAACGAAACTCCCTGAAAAACAACTTCTCCATATTTAAATCTTTTTAAAGTATTATTTTTAAAAGGTTTATTATCAAAAATATCAATTTTCTCTTCTAATAGCTCACTTATCCTTTCAACGGCAGTAAGTCCTCCTTGAATTTGAGTAAATCTTTCCGCAAGTTGACGAAGAGGCTCAAATAGTCTTTGCGAATAAAGAATAAATGTTGTAAGAGTTCCTAGCCCCATAGATTCTGCTGTAACCATCCAGCCTCCTACAGCGATAACAAGAGCAACGGCTGCTAGAGAGACCCATTCAATAAATGCCGAGATACTACTATCGTAAAAAATAGTTCCATTTACTGCATTCCTATAATTTCTTCCAGTTTCACTAAATTTACGCCCATTCACGTTTTCACGTCTAAACATTTGCACGACTTCAATGCCCTGCAAATTCTCCTGAAAGTCTGCATTCAGCTGAGACAATTCTTCTCTTACACGATAGTTAGATCTTCTATATTTTCTTTGTAGCCAAAGTATAAAATAAGTAACTGGTATCTGAGTAATTAATAGCAAAAGTCCCAGCCGCCATTCAATTAAAAGCATTGTCAAACTTATAACGAAAATGGTTACAGCATCTGCGAGTACTCCAACTGCGCCACTTCCAAAAACTTCAGCTAATGCATCTACATCACTAGTTAACCTTGTCAACAATTTACCTACCGGCATTTTGTCATGAAACCTCAATGACAATGACATTGAATGAGAAAATAAGTCCTCACGAATACGTGCTGTAAGTCTTTGCCCTACAGCTTGAATGCTATAACTCTGAACACCTTGAAGACCTAATCGTAAGAGAACAGATACGAATAAAAGACTTACTAAAGTTCTAATAGCTGAATTGGAGGAAAGATATTCAAACCAGAGAAAAGTCTTTTCTCCTTTCAAAATACTTATTGCTTGACCTACTAGAAATGGTTGAATTGCCCCTGCTAATGCAACAGGAACAAGAATAAAAAAAATAATGATTAGACGTTTTTTTTCCTTCACTAAGTAGCGACTTAATCGCCTAATCCTTTGCCAGTCTTTTAAAGCCATTAAGAAATAGTTTTAGATAAAAGATGTTCTTTTTGAATAGCTTCTATAATTGATTTAAGTTCGCCATTGTCCAATCTTAAAGAAAGTGGGTGACCAACTAATCGTGCAGATGACTGAAATAATTCCTCGATAGAAATTAATCCATTATCTTTAAGAGTTCTTCCTGTTGCGACCAAGTCAACAATGGCCTCTGCCATTCCCGTAATTGGGCCAAGTTCAACAGAGCCAGTGAGATGAACCAACTCAACAGGAAGATCAATCTCCTCAAAAAAAGTTCTTGCACAATTAGTAAATTTACTAGCCACACGACAGTAAGGAGGCAAGTCGCCTGCTTGTTCATATCCACTATTAGATTTGACCGCTAAAGCCATATGACATCCTCCAAAGCCAAGGTCTAACAAACTAGCTACTGGCATGTGTTTTTCCTTCAAAACATCATATCCAACTACTCCTAACTCAGCCTGACCATAAGCCACATAAACAGGAACATCTCCATTCCTGACCAAAAGTGCTCTTGCTCGTCCACATTTGGAAGGTACCATCAACTGCCGATTAGATGGATCCAATACCAAAGAGAAATCTAAACCCGCTTTAGCAAAACGAGAAACTGAATCTTGAAGCAATGCTCCTTTTGCTAATGCAACAGTAATCATGTGTTAACACCTCATATTGAACTTTAACTATTCCCTACCCTAAAAAGCATGATCAAAGGGGAAACCAACTTTAGAATCTACCCACTTCCTTTATTGGAAGACAATATTGCATGGATCTGGGTAGAAGGTAAGAATGCTGTTGTAATAGATCCATCTATTACAGAACCTATTAAGTCATGGTTAATAAAAAAGAATCTTTCTCTTAAAGCAGTTCTACAAACTCATCACCATATTGATCATATAGGAGGCACAGAAGGTCTTTTAAAATGTTGGCCTAAGGCAGAAGTAGTAGCCGCAGAATCTGATCATCATAGAATTCCTTTTCAAACACTATCGGTAAAAGATGAAGAAGAATTCTTTTTAATGGATTACCCAATAAAGGTTTTAGAAGTAAAGGGTCATACAAGAACTCATATTTCTTTTTTTCTTCAAGACAATCTAAAACAGAAAAAAAAACCACCAGCTCTTTTTTGTGGTGACACATTATTTTCTGGAGGATGTGGTCGTTTATTCGAAGGTTCACCAAAAGAAATGTATCTTTCTTTAAAGAGACTAAATTCACTCCCAATAGAGACTCAAATTTTCTGTGGACATGAATATACTGAAAATAATCTTCGTTGGGCTCATTTCATTTGCCCAGAAAATGAAAAAATCAAGCTAAGGCTTCAAGAAGTTATAAAAAGAAGGAAGCTTGGACTTTGCAGCTTACCAAGCAGTATTGCCATTGAAAGAAAAACAAATCTATTTATTCTCTCAAAAAATATTAACGAATTTACTTATTTACGTAAGCATAAAGATAATTGGAGAGGTTAAAAGTTTTTCACTACACTAGATTATTTACTTAAAAGATTAATTCATGAGCGCATTAATGAAAACAGCAATTAAGACCTCATTAGCTCCTTCTCCCGTTGGGCCTTATAACCAGGCAATTCTTGCTAATGGATGGCTGTATTGTTCCGGACAAATTGCCTTAGATCCAAAGAGCGGAGAACTTGTAGGGGAAGGAAATATTGAGGAAGAAACTCATCAAGTCCTCAAGAATCTATTTGCTGTCATTAAAGAAGCAGGGGCCAATAAATCTGATGTTATTAGAACAACTATTTACCTAACTGATTTAAATGACTTCAGCAAAGTAAATAAAATTTACTCTGAAGAATTCTCAACAAATCTCAGCCCTGCGAGAGCATGCGTTGAAGTTTCAGGACTTCCTAAAGGAGCGAAGGTTGAAATTGACTGTATAGCGTTAATAAATTCAAATTAAGCCTAAAAACAAAACTTTTCTTACTGGACGCTTTGCAAATCGGACACATGATTGTCTAGATTGGATTTGCATTGCGACCTAGCATGACCGTAGCCAAGCTAACTATTGGCGAGCTCGAGGCTGGTTATCCCCTCTACTGCAAAGCATTAAGGCGATTAATCCAGCAAGGTCGTTCTGCACAGGAAATAGAAAGGACAGTATGTTGGGGGCATCTTGAGACTCTTAACAGATGTCTCCCTGGTAGATACAAAGCTCCTTCTTATCTAATGGCACTAATCAAGCGTGATCTTGAACAGCCAAAAGAATAAAAACATTTCTTCTCGTTAATTGAATAACATATCTATTCTTCTCGCGAAATCAGTTTCCTTAGATGAAAGTTCCACCTCACCATCATCTTCTTCTGGCCGAATAGTTAAATTCACATAGTTTTTACCAAAACTTATATCAGGAA
>CETG01065113.1_pt1 | contig 13528 bp, 5 predicted proteins | sample 361471 | NCBI WGS metagenome assembly CETG01 (sample SAMEA2622696, study PRJEB7988) | marine metagenome | isolation source: saline water (ENVO:00002010), including | reverse complement strand
ACAGACTTACCATCGACCACCGTATTAATTTCGGCAAGAGTCGCAGTGAGAGTAGTACCAGCTGCCAGAATAGATGCAGTACCTGACTGCATACCAGCAAGCGTTGTGAGTTCAGCATCAGCAATCTCTGAGGTTGTAACAGCGTTAGCAGCTATCTTTGCAGAGGTTACTGCGTTGTCTGCTATAGCTGCAGTATCAACAGCATTATCTGCAAGTTCAGAAGCACCTACAGCATTAGCTGCAATACTATCTGCATTAACTGCATCAGTTGCTATCTTATCATTAGTAATTTGATCATTACCAATATGTGCTGTGTCTATAGATCCATCTACATAATGCTCAGAATCTATTTGATCATTAGCTATCTTAGCATTAGTAACTGAATCATTAACTAACTCAGCGGTACCTACAGAATTGTCTGACATCTTAGCCAGAGTAACAGCATTATCTACAATAGAATCTGTTACAACTGCACTAGAAGCTAGTTCATCTGGTCCAACTGCATCATCTGCTAGTTTAGCTTGAGTAACTGAATTAGAAGCTAGAGCTGTAGCATCTACAGACCCAGCTGCATAATGCTCTGTGTCTATTGAATCAGCAGCTAAGTGCTCTGAATCAACAGCATCATCAGCTATCTTAGCTCCTGTTATAGCATCAGCAGCTATCTTAGCTGTAGTTACATTTAAGTCTGCTATATGAGCTGTATCGACAGACCCATCTACATAGTGTTCTGAGTCTATTGCATTATCTGCTATCTTTGCATTAGTAACTGCATCTGCTGCTATCTTAGCTGTAGTAACTTGAGAGTCAGCAATATGTGAAGTATCTATACTACCATCTACTAATTCCGAAGAATCAACAGAGTTAGCAGCAAGCATTGTTGCAGTAACTGTACCAGTATCTCCAGTCGTCACCACCGTACCTGTTACGTTAGGTAAGGTGATAGTACGATCTGCAGTAGGATCAGCTACAGTAAGTGTAGTTTCATGAGCATTATCTGTAGCACCTTCAAACGTCAGTGTTACATCTTCACCTAACGTAAGGTCTCCAGTCATAGTTCCTCCAGTAGTCTGGAAGAATCTATTACCTACCTCTTGGGTCTTATATAAGTTCTGAGTAAAGTTATCATTCAGATCTTCTGATTTAATAGCTGAACCTGGATAGAAGGTAGCTGTTAAACTGTCAACACTCGTTTGTCTAAGTATTTTGATTTTAGCTCCACTTGCAGGAGCAGTATTAAATTGTACCGTGGTAGCATTGGCAAATGTCCATGCAGTAGTCACGGTTGCGTCAACTTGAACTTCTACGTCAGTTGACTTAAGATATGGAAATGTGAATGAGTAATTGGTGGTGGAGCCATTACCTGTATACGATTGTTCTGTAACAGCCATAATGTTTGTTTATCTGTTTCCTCCGTATTGTAGGAGTTGTTGTGTTTCTAAGTCTCGTTTTTGTATTTCACCAGCTCTTTCTACATTACCTTTTTTCATATTGTAATTAATTTCTTGTTGAGCACGTATGACATCAGCTATTTCTGGATGCTCCATTAATAGTCTGTTTTCAGCTTCTTGCTGTGCTCTTCTAAGTACAAAATTAATTTCTTGATAAACTGGTAATTGTTTCTTTTTAAGAGATAATCTATCATTCAGTAGATCTGCATTAGTGGATCTATGTACACGTAAAGCTGCAATATCTTCTTTATATTTTGGATTTTTCATAATTCTCTCTATTTCTTTATAGAGCTTCATCTCACCTAAATACTGATAAATTACTTCTCTTTCTTTTGCAGAGTATTCATAGGAACCAGTAGAGTCTTTTTTTAACCTACTTAGTCCGTCATACTGTATTTCTTGTAACCATACTCTCCAAGGTTCTCTAGTACCACTTACCTTAATAGGACTCATGGCATTCAAAATTCTAAGGAATGGATTATCTATATCATTAAGAGGTGTACCAGTCCATATATCAATTTGCTCTGGTAAAGCATGGTTAAATCCAGGTAATCTATTAGCTATATATTCTCTAACTTCTCCTTCTAAGTCTTTCTGAGAACTAGATATAGCATTAGCTAAGACACCAGCTCCTCCAGATAGAGGTAAGAATGATCTTGAAGTATTAGCAATTAATCTAGTCCAACCACTTAAATCACCGTTAGTAGCAGCAATAAGTGGTTCAAAACCTTGCAATGGAGTTTCATTTAAGAAACTAGCAGCTAATGTCCAAGAGAGTTTAGATTGCCAACTAGCAAGTACTGGCTCATTTAGATCTTTAGCATAATATGACATATCTCCTAAAATACTGAGCATCTGTTCGATACCCCATATACCTTTGTAGCTAACCCACTTACCACCTATATTGATAGTTTTAGGTTCATATCCAAAGTTATCTCTTTCTTTAGTTCTGCGTGAAGCATTATAATGACCGTTGCCTCTGATATTACCTCCCATAGCATATTGCCATAAGGTACCTACTAAAAGTGTACTGAAAGCTAATCTACCTGTATACTCAGCTCTGAGGTTCTCAAAGATAACTTGAGCATTAGGAGTAGTAGCCATATCTATACCATGTTCTGCTAAAGCTTTAGCTATATCATCTTTAGTTCTAGCATAGATAGTTTTACTATACTTATTAAATCCTGGTATTAGACTTAATGGAGTCCAAGATGCAGATGCTTTAATGTAGTTACTAGATGTTCTTGGGAACATAGCTAAGAACTTAGTTATAGGATATGCATTAGTACCTTTATTAATCCAGTTAGCTAAACCATCGTCTAAGTTAAGTTGAATCTCTCCAGCTACTGATCTTAAGACATCATCTTTAATTAGACCATTAGCATCAAAGAATTTCTTATAGTGTTTAGCTTCTGCTGCATGGATCTTAGTCCAATCAGCAAATCCAAATTCACTAAATACATCATCATAAGCTCTAACTCTTGAGAGATAGTGAGCTAACATAGTAGAAGTGTAAGCATCTGGGAATACTAGACCAGTCATACCATATCTTAAGGCTGGATGTCTACCTAGATCCTTTAAAAGACTAGCAGCGTCATGCTGTATAATCTTACCATAGTCACCTTCTACTTCCCAAGCACCTCTCATCTCATCCATAATATCCCACTTCTTATCAGCTTGGAATGTAAAATCCTTACGATAAGCTTTGATCATCATGTCTGGATCTTTATGTGCCTTCTTCATCATTTGAAACCCATCGCTTAAAGCACGACGATTAGTTTCGTAGATTGATCCATATGCATAGACAGTTCTCTTTAATCCTTCAAATTCATCAGTTACACCCCATATACCATGACCTAATACACCAGTAATAGGTTTCATGATTAAAGCATATGTGTTACCAACTCCAGCTCTGAATGCTGATAAACCACTTAAGACGTTGTTCATGACAACACTCCAAGCAGCTTTAGCAAAGAGATTCATTTCTTTAGGGTCTGGACTCTTTAACATACCCATAGGTGAGACTTGCGATGCAGCCCATTTATTCAATTTAGCTAAAGTATCTACATCTCCATTAGTATGAGCATAAGCATCAACTAAGGGACGTAAGAAATGAGGTTTTACTTTCTTAGTCTCTTTTAGAGTTTCAGTAAATCTTAGGTTTCTAGCATGAATAGCATTCTCTGCATCAGTAAACTCTTTAGTCAACTGTTCGATAACAGTGTCTAATTCTTTAGGAGGAACTTGGTCAAACCAGTTCTTGTTTCTTAAACTCCAACCAGATAGATATTTGTTAAGAGCATACTCATCTAATAGGAATTGCATCTTATCAATAATAAGATCCATTACTCTACTTTCGTCTACATATCCAGCTCCCTGTTGGATTGACTCTGCTAGTGTAGCAGATTCCCTCCCTAAGGTGTCCATAACCCTCGCAGATGCCTCCGAAACCTCTCTTCCGAGGAATCTATCAGTCAAGTCTCTTAGAGCGAATGCAGCGGCTCTCGCTTGCTCTTCGTTCATGACATCAACTTTGAATCTTCCCATTAAGAAGTTCTTAACATCTCTGTTCTCATAGAATAATGCTTTAACATCATCTAAGTTTTCAGCAGCAATGATACTTGTGTATATATCCCAAGCAGCAGCGTTCATCTGTTTAGTACTGTATCTAATACCATCTACAACAGCATTAAATCGCCCAACATCTCTAGTCTCTTCAGCAACACCCATAACAGCATCTCTAGATCGAGAACCAACCATAAGTCCTTTCTCTCTCATAGCTTCTGTTATAATAGGAGCTGGATCACCTTCAGATGTACCATTCTTAATAGCAGTAGTATCTGCCATATTCCTAGCTACGTTAGCTGGAGGAACACTTCTTCTTGCTTCTGAAGCTGGATCAAGAATACCTGGAGATATATCAGGATCTAATTCTAATTCTAATTGTTTAGCTTCATCAACATTAGCTAGTTTACGTCTAGCTGCAGCATCTGCTTCATCAATTAAACCTAATTCTTTACGTCTTAGGAGATCATTTAAAGTTGTAGTTGTACCTAATCTTTCATTGATCTCTATAATCTCGTTAATAATTTGATTCTCAGTTTGTCTATTTAACTTACCAGAACTAATCAATGTATTTAGTTCTTGTAGTCTAATAAGATCCTCACTATCAGCAGTTTTAAATAGTTCTAGTTGTTTGTATTTAGCAGAAACTTCATCTAGTGGTTCAAAGAAATCTAATGGAGTTTTAACTGCACTCTTGCTATCTATAAAAGCACCAAGTATTGTACCGAATCCTGCAAGACCAAAATTCTCCCAGAAATGAATAGCTCTATTCGCAGCTGGACTATTAGATTCTGATGTTTTCCATGAATCTGGAAAAGGTACTCTACCTTTAGGTCCAAACAATCCTGGTAACATATCAGCTACTACTTTAGCAGCATTATCATCCTCACTAGTATCACTAAGTACAGCGATAGTACCATCAGCTAAACCATGAGCACCTAGTCTTGTTAGATTCTTAGCTAACCATGGATATTGATTAACTCCTCTAGCTGATAGAGTTTGGTTAATTTTACCTCCAGTATGTATAGCTGGTAAGACAACAGAAAGAATCCTTCTTACACCTTGATAAACTGGATTGTCTAACTTAGTCTTTTCATCCCATCTGTCATCTAGTTTACCGTACCCTGGAACTACTGTTCCTAAAGCATCGTTAGTAAAGTCAGCATAAGCTAATCCTGGTATCATTAAAGCTTGGAAATTTTGATTTAGTTGATCAGCAGTACCTTTTAGATCAGGAGAATTGCCATAGATAGTTTTAGCATTAGCTTGTTTAGCTTCTAAGAACTCTTCTGTATTCATCCCGTAGTACTTCTGATACCACTTATCCTTTAACTCATTCCTTTCTTCTTGGAATTCAGGTCTATTATAAGGTAAGATGCCCCATTTTCTATCCCTACCAAGATTAAACCATTCATTGTATTCATCCATCATTACCTTTTCATTTTCAGGTAAAGATAGATCTACAGAGCTATTACCAAATCCACTGTTGAATGGAGAACGAAAATTATTTTTAGGTGTTTTATTTAGTAATTTAGCATCTAATACACTAGGATCATAATCTGGTTTAAGAAATGTATTCTCTTCTGTTTCGGTGGTTTGATTTAATTCTTCTTCTTCCATAATTAATTCCTTGTATTAAATCGACCAATAGATCTATTGTCTGGTTTTTTATATAAAGCTTCCATTATTATATCAAAGCCGTGAGAATTTAGTAAATTTTCACCATAACCTGCTGCAATTAATTTTGAAACACCATTGTTTTCATAGAATTCTGGCATATTATCAACAACAAAACCACCGTTTTCAGTAGACCATGTTAATCCTTTTACTTTTTTAAAAGCTTCTATTGGCTCTCTATTCTCTTGAGTACATTCTCTTGTTATAGGATTCACTGGTAAAAATCCCTTCCCCTTTATAGCTTCATTATATAAATTGAAAGCTGCTACATCTTTTGAAGGTACATATTTACCATCATTCATTTGTATTGCAACTGATTGGGAATCTGATCCTATATAATATTTTGGGTTTTCACCTTCTTTTCCAAAATATTCTTCTAGTATAGTATTCATTACAGTTACAACAGGGACTCCTGTTTCCTTTGCTAATTCATATATATTACCAGGAATTAAACCTGAAATATCTTCTAAAGGGTATCCTTCTTTAATACGATGTAAGGATTCTTTAATAGCGTTCATTCTTTCTGGTTCAACTAAAGAAGCAAGAATTTTTGGATTCTTAACAACCTCTTCTAACCTAGCTTTACCTACTAAAGAAGTAGATTCAGAATTAACTATATCTCTAATATGAGTTATAGATGCTGCTATTACTTTAGTGTTCTTTACTTTGTCCCATGCTGCCTCTGACTTTTCAGAGTTATACAAATAATCATTAACTACTCCTACTTTAACATCATGTTCACTAGCAAAATTTACAAAGATCCTTTTACCATATAAATCGCTATGCTCAGTAAAATAAGGATTATCCCTATGTTCTTCTTTACCAGCTACTCCTATAGCTAAGAGATCACGTTCATTCTTCTGTGCTTCTTGTATACTTTCTCCTCCTTTTATCCTATCTTGTATACGTGCTTGAAAGAAATCATTAGCTAATTTAGTAGATAACTCTCTTTTAGCATTTAACTCTTCTCCTCTAAAGGAATTCTTTGTTGCTGAATTAAATGTTGTATTATTATCATCATAGAATCCTTTGAATTGAGTAGTATATTCTTTATTTATACGTTGAATAAGCTCAACATCTTTAGTGAGTGCTGCTTTATCTTTAGACGCACCATAAGCTCTCATCATAGTGAACTCATCACCATCTAATTTAGCATTATGAAAATTAAGATAGTTCAATGCATTAGACTTACTATCATCAAATTCATAACCATGAGAAGCGTATAGTTTAGTTCTTTCAGCTTCATTGATACCTTTCAAATCTTTTATCTCTGCTAAAGTATTTAGTCTTTGTCGCTCTCTTCCTTTCTGAGTTAATACTTTATTATTTATTAAATCATCATACTTTTGTTGGTATTCTACTAAGAGTTCTTTACCTTTTAATTCCCTTTTCTCATTCTCTGCTCCTGTTTTTTCCTCTATTGCTTCAGTCCATGTTTTTTTAACTTCTTCATCTATTCTTGTAGCAAACCTTTTAGTTAAAGGTATTGGTTTATCTCCTTTATTAATAACTAAACTATCATACTCACTAAAATGTTCTAATGCTTTATCCCAAGTTTCCCAGCCAGGTTTCCCTGCCATACGTTTAGCTATATAATTTAAAGCATCAATACTAGCGTCACCATAGGTCATTGATTGACCTTTATTAGGATTACTTATAGCTCCAGTCTTACTATTTCTATACCATCCATGTTTTGTAGATAGTACTAAGTTTTTAAATAGTGTCTTTTTTTCTTCAGGTTTCTTAGAATTAGAAAGTGATGCTTTCCACTTTAAAAATATATCTTCATGATCTTTAATAGTCTCGTCTACTTTCCTTGCTTCATAGAATTTATTACGATCAAGACTACCCCATGTTCTAAACTGTTGTATCAGTTCTATTCCTACAGCAGATCTTTCAGGTATACCTACTTGAGCTAGTAACTCCCTAGCTCCTAGATCCATTATTTTTACAGCATTACTTTCACCGTATATATCAGAACCTTTAGCATTATTATAATGTTCTATAATCTCATTCATGAAGCCTGCTTTGTTGTCCCTGACCATCTCATAGAACTCTCTCTGTGCCCAGTAAGTACTAAGATTAACAGTAGTCTTACGAATGTATCTAGCACCTTCTACATCACCTTCTTTGTCTAGTTTGATTTGATCGTCTGTACCTTTTTCAGCAAGTTTCCATTGTAGATCAGGTATGCCATCTTGAACTTTATCTAATACTCCATCAGCTAAAGCATTATTCCATTCAGCTATACCTTTTAATTTATCAGCAGCTCTAATACCACCTTCAGCTAGTTTAGCAAAGTTTGCTGCAGCTTTAGGTGCTAGATCTTTTAAATACTCAGCATACTCTTTTTTAGCTTTAGCTTCTCCTTTTAGTCTAGCTACATCAGTTTCAGCAAATTTATCGAAAGCACGTAGCTTATGATCTCTAACCTTACCTTCTAGTTTCTGTCTCTCTGTTAATACTCCTCTTTCAAAGTTTAAACTATCAGCAGTACCAGAAATGAAGTTAGAGTTATTTTCTTGGTTTTGTATCTTAGCTAATTTAATAGCGTCGATGTCTTGTTTTTGTCTTTCTACAAGTCTACTCTCTCCACGAGCTAGACTTGAACCTCGTTGTTTAAAGGAAATGCCCGTAGCACTCCCTTTATATCTTTGTTTTGCCATTTGTTAGATTATGATACTTTATCTGTTCCTGTCATGCCTGAATAACCACCTGCTACTCTTGATCCAGCATAGCTAGATAGTCCACTTCCTACAGCACCAGCAATACTAGAGATAGTCTGACCCCATACCATATCAGCTGCTGCTCCTGGGCTTGCCATGAAACCTCTAACTGGTTGTGGTCCAAAGTCTGATTCAACTAGTACTCTTGGTAGTGTGTATTCTGCTACAGGTATTGGTTGTTGTTTAAGTGGCATTGGTAATTCACCTGGCTCTAACATCTTACTAGCGAATGATGTTAAATCTGCAGATGTTTTGTCTCTAATGATTTCTTGTAATACAGCATGAAGGTTTCTATCTGAACTTATTGAGGTTTCGTTTAGCATTTCCATTTGCCTACCGTAGTCTGCCATGGTCGCTTGCATACCTTTAACAGCACTTCTACCAGAAGCTGCTCTAGCTCTTAACCTACCTTCATTCTGAAGCATTTCTAGATATGATTCATTCCTATCAAACGCTCTTTCATTATATCCCTCCTCCATCTTAACTATTTCACTATCCATAGCTGCTTTAGCAGATATATCATTCATGGAGATCTGTGCCTTATAAATATCATCAGATCGTTTATAAGCCATCTCATTAGATGTCTGCTGTGCATTCCTTATTTTTAGATTATACTCATATTGTTCTTGAGCTGCTTGATCTTTATAAGCTCTTATCTTTCCTTCATTTCTAGCATCAGCCATGATCCGATCAACAGCTTCTTGCCTTTCAGCTTGAAGTTGTTTCTTCTGCATGTCCCACATGTCTAGGTCATATTGATACCTAGCTTGAGTTGCTTTTGCTTCTTGTTCTGCTTGATCAGCAGCAGCAGAAGCTGCTTTACGACCACCGATCAGGCCACCGACGACGTTTACGCCAGTGCCTATTAGCATGGCGGTTCCTGGGTCTATTGGCATTAGAATTGCCTCCTATAGAATCTTGGTGAGTAATGACCTTCCCACATCATAGAGTTTAAAGACACTGGGAATGGTGAGTCGTTAAATATTCTAAGTTGGAAATTATCTGTTCTTTGATGTATTGGTACTGTAAATATATTACTACTAGATAGAGCTACATCATTAGCTAAATATGTATCAGCTATAGTTGTATGTTCTATGTTATACCATTCATCAAGATATATTACAATCTCAGCACCGTCAGCTGGAGCTGTATTGAATGTTATTTGTGTATCTCCTGATACCGTAAATGCTGTTACTTCAGCACCATCTACTTTAACTTTTATCTGATCATTATCAGTATATGATATATCATCTTCTATCCAAGAATATACAGTTGTACTACCATCACCAGTATAGGTTTTAGAACCTTGTCTAACACCAGTAGACTTAAGTTTAAATCCTAAACCACCTGATAGACCAACAGCAAACTTCATTCTATTGATAGTTAAGTTAGCAGTGTAGTCTGTTATCTTCTGCTCGTCATCTGATCTAAAGTATGTCTTAGGTAAGATAACATCTAAATCGTATCTCCAACCTACAATTACATCACTAGCTACACTAGTTAAGTTTTTCTTAGGTACTTTAAAATATGTACCATTACCATCTGTAGCTACTGTTGGGTTAGTATAGAAACCAGATTCAACTAATGCTCCAGCTTGTGCTGTACCTTTAATAACTAATACAGGTTTTAAACCAGTTACATTATTCCAAGGTATATAGCATTTAGAGAATTCATTAGTAGAATCCCATACTACTGATGTTGCTGTAGCATATAGATCCATACATGGGTTAACAGAAGTACCATCGTTATTAACAATAATAGCGTCTGATGGACTTTGACTCATACTAGCTTGAGATAAAGTAAATTGACTACCTTGTTTAGTAACAACATAGAAGTCATCTGAATCACTAGCTATAGTTTGTACATTACCACATGTTTTCCAGTTAAACCAAGATTCAACAAGCATTTCTTTACCATCATGATATGTTCTAAAGAAATAAATATCTCTAGATGATTGACTAGACATACCTATGAATTGGTTCTGTGGACTAGCTACTAAAGTATCTATTGTAGCTGGTACCCACTCATTAACTACTCTACCAATATCTAATACAGTTGGTGATTCATCTTGTCCTTTAGTGAACATATAGAATGTTCTAGTATAACTTGGTGTCTTAGCTATGAAGTGTATGTTAGTACCTATATCAACTGGATCTACTTCTGTATCCATTTCATAGTTAGAAATAGTTCTTACGTTAGCTGTGCTAGGTGTTAATACTCCATCAGCAGCTGACAGTAGGAACTGTTGATTCTTACTGAATAAGATTAAACCCTGAACAGTAGGTAATACACCATGTAAAGCAGCAGGTCTGATAGTAGAACAACTAACATCAACTGGATCAGCATCAGTTACTATTTGAGCTGATGTATGGTAGAAGTTATAGAAGTCTTGAGATTGACTCATGGACACATTATCTTGAGATAAGAATCCTAACCTATTATTGTAGAAGAAAGCTTGCTGAACTTTAGATCCTACAAAACTAGGATGTGAATTAGTTTTATCATCTCCAACTATACGATCAATCCATGTAGCTTGTCTAAATGTAAAGTTATTAAGTGATGTATTAACTAACTCATGAGGCATAGTAGCTGCATCTAATCCTGCAGATACAGTAGGGTCTCTTGTTTCACCCCAGTAACCTGGACCAGATGTACCATTATCAGCTTCAAATTTAGCAAAGTATGTATCGTTAGTTGATTCTGTATTCTGTACTTTAACTGTATGACCGTCAAAAGATTCTAATGGTAACTGAGATACATTATCTACTTGATCTTGGAAGACTCTCATAGATGAACCAGAATCACCACCACTAGCTTCAATAGTTATAGTAGAGTTACTGTCAGTTATATGTAATGATTCTAGATACTGTGTAGTTGTAACACCAGAGAAACCTTGGTTATCTATAGCAGTCTTGAATGCTGCTAAAATAGTTGTATAACTAGATCCTGAACTAGATGAATGTGTAAATGTTGTACCATTCATAATGATCTTATAGTCATTATTTATAGGACTACCACTTAATACTACAGTAGCTTTTCTATTAGCATGGAATGTAGGAGTAGCTTGTGCAGCTACAGTATGTAAGTTATTAGTTATAATAGATGTATCTTGTACAGTTAGTACATCATAATTTATTCTTGCTCCTGTTAAATAATTAACTGCATTAGTAGATGTAGATGTGTCCATATTAACAGTACATGCAGTACCATCAATATTCCATATATCTATATCACCAAAACCACTATTAGGTTTAGGAGTAATACATCCTATATATTTCTCATCAGCAGTTCTAGCTATGTAGAACCATTTTGAATTATCATAAGTAGTTCCAGTACCTAAGTTAGCAATCCATTTTAAGCCTGGTCTTTTAGTTAAACCAAAGGTAGGGTCAGGATACCCATTAAGGCACTCTGTAACCTGCCCTGGAAGCTTCTTATCATCTGATTGTCTGGATACCCCACCTAAATAATTATCTATTCGTTGGGTTATTGCTGGCATTATCTTTTAAGTGCATGGAACGGTTGATAAGCTGGGTAGTAATTTGTCTGCTCATTTGGATGACCAAATATAGTGAACTGACCTTGTTGTGTTTCGTACTCTAAAGCAGTCGCTCTAGCAAATGCTTCTTGTTGTTGTAGCATTTCATATTGATCTGCATCTCCTATTATTCTTTGAGATGTAATAGATGCAGCTCTAGCTACTATAAATTGTTGTATTGGTTCTGGTATATCTACCCAGTCAAATTCCCATACGACATCACATTCTACTTTATCATGGTTAGGCCATGTGTATCTGTGGTTAAACCTATCGTATAGTTTACCTTGTCTTCTTACACCATCGTAATCCATGTTTGAAGTATTCTTAGTTAACTTCAACTGGAGTATATTGTTAGGTATAGGAACTTCATCATTAGTATCAGGTATAAACTCATAATGAAACTCTCTATTAAAAGTCCATCCTTCAGATTGTACTTCCCTTGTTATTTGTAACAACGTATCGTATGCAATCGCAACGTCAGGGTTGGTAGTGTCCAACGTAGTTACAGGTGCCTGACCACATGACGACAGGATTTGATTTATAGCGGGTAATTCTTGAGTAGCGTTAGTGGTTGGAAAAGGCATAATATTAATATAAGAAAAAAGGGAGACCGAAGCCTCCCATATAAACATGTGCTTAGAATGCAGCGTTACCGGAAGAACCAGCAGCAGCACCAGCAACAAGTTCCACAGCAGCAGCTGGGTTTAGATAGTCGGCTCCCATTGCGAGTCTACCGAGTATCACGTCACCTTGGTAAACCACGGAAACGTCACCAGATGTTACTTGAACTTGTGGTCCGATTGCTTCAACTACACCTGCAGCTTCTTTCTGGAATATAAGTCCACAACTGTTAGCGAATTCAGTCTCTTCACCATACTCGTTGTTGATTCCAGTTACGTCGTTAGCAGCATCTTCGATAGCTTCACCAACGAAAGAACCTACGTTCTGAGGAGATGTTACTCCAGGGTTTGTAGCGGATGCAGAACCATACTTAGTACCATATGTTGAGAAGAATGGTATGTTCATTGACTTGAAGATCTTGATACCTGCAATCTCAATGATACCATTACCCTTCTGTAGTGCATCTCCCTGCTCATCTCTGTTGACAAGTCCGTTAGATCCTACAGCTTGGATTAGCTCATAGTACTGTCTTGGGTTTAGTACACCTACACGACCTTCAGAGCTAACGCCCTTCTCGTCTAGTGCAGCTGCAGCATCGTAGAATGCGTTGATTAGTGAAGCAGCAACGTAAGCATCTGATGCTTGGTTGTTGGTACCTACACGAATCTGTGTTCCACCTGGCTCTACGAAACCAGACTTAGTGATAGGTGATGCAGCTCTAGCTCCACGAGCAATAGAACGGAAGATCAGTCTATCATACTTTTGAGCAAGAGCGTATCCAATCTTCTTGGAGATCTCTCCTCTCAATTCATAATGAGCAAGTGTCTCATCTAACTCGTAAACGAATGCACTGGAGATAAGTAGATCATCAACGGTGATGGTCTTCTCAGCTACTGGAGGTGATCCGTCAGAGTTACCGAGTATGCTCTGGCCTGGTACATGGTACTCAG
>CETG01039376.1_pt1 | contig 13528 bp, 8 predicted proteins | sample 361471 | NCBI WGS metagenome assembly CETG01 (sample SAMEA2622696, study PRJEB7988) | marine metagenome | isolation source: saline water (ENVO:00002010), including | reverse complement strand
AGCCGTCTAGACGGTGGGATAGACCACAAAACTTCGAATTAAAATTGCATGCGATGATGATTTATACATTCAATACATTTTAAAATATAGATAAATGGCACAACAAGCCCAAACAGCTAATGCCAATGGTCCTATTTATGGAGGTGCTAATAACGGTGCCTTAACAGGAGCTGGTACAGCTGACGAAAGAAGAGCACTTTACCTGAAATTGTTCTCAGGTGAGATGTTCAAAGGTTTCCAGCACAACACAATTGCTAGAGATCTAGTCACTAGACGTACCCTAAAAAATGGACGCTCTCTACAGTTCATCTACACAGGTCGTACGAAAAGTGAGTTCCATGTTCCGGGTCAAAGCATACTAGGTAACGACGAGAAGACTCCTCCAGTAGCAGAGAAGACCATCACAGTTGATGATCTATTAATCAGTTCAGCGTTTGTTTATGAACTTGATGAAACTCTTGCTCACTACGATCTACGCGGAGAGATCTCACGTAAAATCGGTTATGCTCTAGCTGAGAACTATGACCGTAGAATCTTCAGAGCTATAACTAAAGCTGCACGTCAACCCTCTCCAGTATCAATGACTGGTTTCAAAGAGCCAGGTGGTAGTGTAGTTAAGGTTGGTGCTGCTGCAAGTACTACTGCTGCAGATGCTTATAACGCTGGTCACTTAGTAAACGCATTCTTCGATGCTGCTGCAATCCTAGATGAAAAGGGAGTTAGTGGTGAAGGCAGAGTAGCTGTACTTAACCCAAGACAGTACTATGCACTAATCCAAGATGTATCTTCTAACGGTTTAATCAACCGCGACGTACAAGGTACAGCTCTTCAGTCTGGTAATGGCATCATAGAAATCGCTGGTATCAAGATATTCAAGTCAATGAACATTCCGTTCTTTGGTAAGTTTGGTACTAAGACAGATATGAATCCACGTGCTTCAAATGATAACGAAGGTGATTTCGTTGGTGAAGCAATGGGTGATCAGGATTCTAAGACTACACCTTCAAACAGTAATACTCAGAAAACCATTAACAACTATGGTACAGCTTCTAAATTCGATCATTCATGTGGTCTTATTTTCCAAAAAGAAGCTGCTGGTGTTGTAGAAGCTATCGGTCCTCAAGTACAAGTTACTTCAGGAGATGTTTCAGTGGTCTACCAGGGAGATGTAATATTGGGACGACTCGCTATGGGAGCCGATTTCCTAAACCCTGCTTGTGCAGTTGAACTCGTAGCTGGTGTAGACGTATCTTCCAACTGGAACGATACTGCTGTTTCAAACGCAGATTTCACTTAAGTTATATTTTATACACGCAATGGGAGTCTTTATGGCTCCCTTTTTTTTTACCAAAAATTTTTCATGGCTACCAAAACAAATGAACTCGATACCGAATTATCCGCAGTCAATTCTATACTGGGAGCCATCGGTCAATCTCCTATAACTACCCTTAACTTTACTAATCCAGAAGTATCATTTATATATAATATTCTAACCGATTGTAATATAGATATTCAAAGTGAAGGTTGGAGTTTTAACAGTGAAGAGCATGTAGCATTCACTCCAGATCCAACAACTAAACATATAGCTGTAGCAAATAACATACTTAGCTTAGACGTTACTAATGGATGGGGAAATAGAACAGTTGATACGATAAGAAAAGATGGAAAGCTTTGGGATAAAGTTAATCATACGTTTGAGTTTGATGGTGATCTTTCTTGTGATGTAGTTTATCTTTATGAATTTGAAAATATACCTCCTGTTTTTAGAAGATACGTTATCTATAAAGCATCAGGTAGAGCAGCTACACAGTTAATAGCTAATGCTGATTTAGTCAAATTACTTGCAACACAGGAGGCTTTTGCTAGAGCAGCATGTATTGAATATGAATGTAATCAAGGCAACCACTCCATGCTTGGCTTTGAGCATAAGCAGGTATATCAAACCTTCCAACCTTGGAGAGCACTGGCAAGATGACAGGAATAACACAAACAATACCTAATTATCATGGTGGTATATCTGAGCAACCAGATTATAAAAAGAACTTAGGTCAAGTAACTAATGTTGTTAATGCTATACCTGACATTACATATGGTTTATATAAAAGACCTGGAAGTAAAAGGATAGCTGAGCTTTCCTCTTTAGCCTCTGGAGGTTCGTTCTTTCATTACTACAGAGACGAAACAGAAGGTTCATATATTGGACAAATCAAATCAGATGGAGATGTAAAAGTTTGGAGATGTTCTGATGGTCAATTAATGACTACTGCCTGGGGATCTACAAATGGTGCTAATCAAACTAATTTAAAATCATACCTAGCCACTAGCACTCCAACAGATTTAAACTTCTTAACTATTAATGACACTACGTTTGCAACAAACACTACTAAGGTAGTAACAAAAGATCCTTCTGTTACTGATGCTAGACCTCATACACATGCAGCTTTTATTGAGTTATTAAAAACGGAAAATGGTAGACAGTATTCATTAAATGTAAATACTAATGATAATGAAACCACTATCAATGTAGCTACTCGTATAGAAGTTTCTTCTAGTGATAGAGATGCAGCTGGTACTCCATCTACAGGTCATTGTCCTCACGTAGGGACTAAAGTATTTAATAAAAGTGGTAATGGCTCAAACCTAATATTTAGATTAACAGTAAGAGGTCAGCAGGGACAATCAACAGATTATAGTGTTGATGATGGTGCATCCGATAAAAGTGATTTTGGATGTTCATATACTGATGAGTTAACCTTGCTTCATGGAGGTGAAGGATGGGTATCGAATAATACAGTTACAGCTCATTTACAAGGTGTTAACTATACAATCAAAGTTGTTGATAGTGAGGCTACAAAACAGAAAGCAAATATAAAAGCTGTCAGACCTGCTCCCACACCTTTTGATGCTGATACAGCTGTAAGTGCTACTACTGTTTTAGGTGGTATTGCTGCAGAATTAGATGGTCTAAGTAATATTGGCTATGAAGTAATAGGTAATGGCATCTATATCTATAGCAATAGTGTTGCTTTCAATGTATCGGTTGTAGAAAAAGATTTAATGAAGGCAATTACTAAAGAAGCTAATGATATTACTGACTTACCTCTACAATGTAAACATGGTTATATAGTTAAAGTACTTAATTCTGACTCTGATAAAGACGATTACTATTTAAAATTTAATGCAGCTAATAATGTAGCTGGTAATGGATCTTGGGAAGAGTGTGCAGCTCCAGGTATTAAGAAAGGTTTTAGTGCTGATAGAATGCCTCTCACTATTCAACGTACAGCTAGTACTACATTCACTGTAGATAGAGCATCTTGGTCTTTACGAGAAGTAGGAGATGATAATACAAATGAATATCCTAGCTTTGCTAAAGATGAGAATCGAACTATCTCTCGAATACTATTTTGGAGAAATAGATTAGTCATACTTAGTGGTGAGAATGCGATATGTTCTCAACCTGGTAACTTTTATAATTTTTGGAATAAAACAGCACTTAATGTTAGTCCTATAGATAGGATTGATATTGCTTGTAGTTCTAGTTTTCCTTCAGAGCTGGTAGATGGTATTCAAATTAATAATGGTTTACTGATATTTAGTACTGACCAGCAGTTTTTATTATCTACTGATGACTCAGTACTGTCACCTGATACTGCAAAACTATCAAGCGTATCAACCTATAACTATAACCACAAAGTATCACCAATATCACTTGGAAAAACTATTGCGTTTTTAGATAGTAGTGGTGCTTATAGTAAGTTTTTTGAAGCTGCTAATTTAGCTTCTGTTGGTGAACCTGATATTGTAAATCAAGCAACAGTAGTACCTAAGTTAATACCACAAGATATAGATTTACTAACAAATTCAAGAGAGAATGGTATTGTCTTATTTGGTAAGGCAACTGAAGATACAGTAATAGGTTATAAGTATTTTAATGTAGGTCAAGAACGCTTACAGTCTTCTTGGTTTAAGTGGAAGTTAATTAATCCATTGCGATATCACTTTATTGTAGGGGATCAATATTTCTTTTTAGATAATCAAGGTTATCTTCAAACAATAAATCTTGTACAAGCAAGCTCTGATCCGAGTATTAATCAAGATGATGTTAATTACTTATTGCATTTAGATAATTATGTAGCTCTCAGTGGTGGTAGTTATAATGCAACCACAAGAAAGACTACCTTTAGTAATGTCTCATGGGCTGGGTATAGTACATCAAATGGTTCATTAGCTCTTACAAGTTCTACAGCTGGTAAGAACTTTACCAAGCCAGCCATAGATGGAACAACTCTTACAGCAGATGGTGACTGGACTGGAAATATATTTGCTGGTTATTTATATGACTACCAAGTAGACTTCCCAAGATTTTATGTATCAGTAACCAATGGTCAAAAGACAAATGGTGATATTAATTCATCATTGGTCTTACACAGAATTAAGGTTGCTTTTGGACGTATAGGTTTATATGAATCTATTTTAAAAAGAGTTGGCAAAGCAACTTTTACAGATGAGTATGAATCAACACCAACTGATGATTATGAAGCTTCAGACGCACCATTTTTAAGTGAAGATATAAGAACTATACCTGTGTATGAGAAGAATATAAATGTTGACTTTAGTATTAAATCTACTCACCCAGCACCAGCAACAATTAGATCAATATCTTTTGAGGGTGATTATTCACCAAAGTTCTACAAAACTGTATGAAAATAATTGATAAGTTTTTAAGTGATGAAAACTTTAATTTGTTAAAAGAGGAATTAATTTATAACCCTAAAGTACCTTGGCTATGGAGTGATAGAAAGGTATTTAAAGGTGATGGGACTGATACGTTGGTACATATGGCATATCAATGTCATAAACCAACCAGTGATTATTTCAATACAATCAACACCTACTTCTCTTTGTTATTAAACGTAAGTAGTTGGCTGCGTATAAAAATGAATTGTACATGGATAGATAAAGAAGCAAAGGTATTTGGATATCACACTGATATAGGAGATATACCTAACCAACAAGCTAAAACAGCTATCTATTATTGTACGACTACAAACGGTCCAACTGTCTTTGAAGATAATGGAGAGAAAGTTGATTGTATAGAGAATAGATTATTAATTTTTGACTCGACTAGACGACATAGTGGACAAAGCCATACGGAAGGTCCAGCACGACGTTTAGTTATAAATTTCAATTACTTTTAATGTCTAAAATAATTCACCCAATAACAATTGAGGCTGCTAAATATGTAGCCTCTAATTTGCGTCCAGATGACCGTAGAGAGGTCGAAGAGGGACATGGGCTAGATCCTATGGAACACTTAGTTTGGGCGGCTAAGAACGACTCCTGTGTGTATTTCACGATGCCTAGCGGCAGGACTGCTGGAATGGCTGGGGTTGATCCTAATGATGGAATGATCTGGATGTTATGTACTCCAGAGATTGAAAAATATCCACATACTTTTGCTCGTGAATCTAAGAGGTTTGTTGAAAGCAGAAGAGAGAAGTTGTTGTGGAATGTTGTTGATAAACGAAACAAAGTTCACCTTAAACTTCTCAAATTTCTAGGTTTTAAATTCTTACGTGAAGTAAGACATGGACCTAACAATTTATCCTTTATCGAGTTTTGCCGTGTGTACAGGTAAGAGTGCATTTAAAGCACAAAAAAATCAGTATGAAAGAGAATTAGCTAAACGAGATGTTGATTGGAGAAGCCAGAGCAATCTCTGGAATATGAAAAATGATTGGTATAACGTAAAAACAAAAGAGAATGTCAATGCTTTTTCCAGAAACATCGGAGCTATTCAAAGAAACTTTGGATTAGAAGTTTCTTCATTTATGAAAAATAAAGAGACATTATTTAGAAATAAAACTGGAAAACAACCTGTAAATGAAGGTGATAGATCCACTGCTTTCGGTAGATCCATGGAGTTAGCATCTTTATATAACGAAGCTGCACAGTCAGCTAATTTAAACCGAGCTGACATTAAACAAGGTGAAGATCTGAATGCAGCTCGAAGAAGTTTATTAACAGCAAATAACCAAGCGTTAGGTGAAAGAGGTTTTGAACCAATACCAGATGTTCCCCCAGCTAAACCAGTTGGTCCAAGTTATTTAGATCAGTTTATTTCTGTTGCACAAACAGCTGCATCGTTTGTTACGCCTGTTCAAAGTATTGGTAGAGCTGCAGGTATTGGTATGTCAGACCCAAATAGTGCTGTGTATAGATTCTTAGGATATTAGTCATGACGGAAACTCCATTTAAGGCTTACAAAGCCGAGGTCAAGTTTGACCCAATAAAAGATTCTGGTGAAGGTTTAATTGCATCTGCAGAGGCAAACCAAAACAAATTATTAGAATCTATAACTAAACGTAATGCTGATTTATTTAAGTTTGAATTAGCTGATGCAGAAAGAAAAGATCAAAGATTTGATAAACTTGCAAAGCTATCTAAGACAGCTGCACAAATAGCTGCACCTCTTATACAAGCTCGTACAAACGATCAATTAGAGAAAGGAGCGCAGCTGTATCATGCTGGTTTAGCTAAAGATCAGGAATTAAGACAAGCTGAATATGAGAGAGATGAACAACAACAGTTAACAGAGGAGCTTGTTAATAATGAAATTATTGATGATGCTGAAAAGAAAGGTGAGATAGATCCTTGGCTAAAAGATAAATTAAAGAAAATACCTCGGCTACAAAAGATAGGTTTTCAAAAAGCCTTGTATGCTCAAGAGGCTAAAATGTATCCTCTTTATCGTGAGCAAAATAAAAGTGTACCTGTTTTAATAAAGGATTCTAACGGTCAGTTAGTAGAAAGAGCTTTAGAAGATGCTAAAGATCCTAATGAATGGGAACAGATAAATCAGCGTCTTATTAATGGATATATACGACCATTTGCTACACATAACCAGCCAATGGTTGAGAAGTATCTCTACAAAGAGATGCGAAATATAGAGGATACTGAAAGACAACAATGGGCTACAGCAACACTTCAAAAAATAACTGATGAAGATAATTTAAAAGCTGATAACTCTTTAAAGAATAATTTTGTAAGTGATCCTGGTTCTGTGATGAAATATGCATTAACAGAGCAAAGTAGATTTGGATCTATTAGTGCAGCTCATGATAATGCTATCAAACTTATCAGTGCTGATATCAACTTAGGTTTTGCAAATAGTGATGACGTTCAAGCTTTGAGAAACTCAAAATATATTGATAAAACTACAGGTGAAGAACATGTCTACGGAGAAAGATTTCCAAGAAAGATGGCTATATTAGAACAGGCATTATATGAAAGAGATAAAAAGGATCATGAAACTAGAACAAATAAAGAAACAATAGCCTTTAGCGATGATGTAACTAAACATCGTAATAGATATATAAAAATGTTAGAGGATGGTGAAGAGCTTACAGAAGATATAATAGAAAAAGACCAGGAACAAATGGTCAAACTTTATGGCAAAAGAAGTCCTAAGTTAGATGCTATAAAACAAGATTTAACTGTAGAAGGTAAAGAAATTAAGAAACAAACAAAAGAAGTAGAACAATTAGCTGAGCTTGGTTTATTAACTAATACAAAATTATCAGAGTATAATTTTAAAATTGTTCAACAATACCAAGGTGTTGCACAACTACAAACTCAAGTAAATACAGAAATAAAAGAGTTTTTAGGAGATGTAGAAGCGTTGGTAAAAACTGATGCCAAAACTTTACCTGATGGTTCTTTAGGTCCGAATGCTCGACAAATGGTTCGTAAGTTGCAAAGCATGTATAGACAACAAGCAGTTAAAAATAAGGAAAATGATATAGATGATCCATATGGAACTGCTTATACACAAGTAAGTACTTTTTTTGAAAAAGCAAAGCTACAGAAAACTTATCGTGGTTATCCTGTAGGTTTACCAACTGGGGACCAACTACCAGCTATTAATTTAAAAATTAATCAAGGTAGACAAGAAACTAATAAGTGGATAGTTGCAGGAACTAAAAGTTTAGATGAACAAGATACTTTCTTTTCAGCTGTAGAGATATCAAATGCTTTAAAAGGATATGGCAAACCTGGATGGCAACCACATGAACGGGCTGTTTATGTAGCCAAACAATATAATATAGATCCTTTAGACGTTTTACAAAGACAAGCTAAAGCATATGATCCAAGTGCTGATTTAGAAACCCCACCTTCTATTAAAGCGTTTAATGAAAAAGTAGATAAATACAGCAAACTATTAATTTTATCTGAGTACCCAACTTATTCAGGTATTGCAAGAGGTTGGGGGTCTACAGGAGAAGTTAATTACTCCATATTTAAAAACGCAGACCAAGCAAAAGAAATAGGAGATGAACTTGGACTATCTGATTTTGCAGTGGAAGCTGCAGTTGAGACAGGTTTGTTTGCATGGGAAGGTGAGATTGATGAAAATGCATCTCGTGAATATTTCCAAGCTATTTGGAAGCTTAGCGGTGGAACAGAAATACAAGCTTTAAAGCAACTTATAAGACCTAAATTTAAACCATAATTATGGAATCAAATATTAGTGATGGTTTGTTTGGCGGTAAGCCAGAATTAACTGAAGAGAAAAAGCAAGAGTTGTTAGGACAGAATGAAGTCTTACAACAAGAGGAGCAAGAACTTCAGAAACAAATCTCAGCTGAACAAGCTGGTCAAACACCTCAACAACAAACAACATCTCCTAAGGGAGACGTACAGATAAATGCTACTAAAGAAAAAGGTGAAAGTAAGGGTATCTTTAACCCATACATAAACGACCTTTTAGAATATAACAATAGACCAGGGAAAGCTAGAGAAGAACTTGAAAATCTTGCTGCAATACCTACGGGTGTTGTTGACTTTGGAGTTGACTTTTTAAATAAAGTCTCACCTGGAGGCAGGTCTCAAGCCTTTGGTAATATGGTTAATAATGAAGGTAATATTAATAAGATACCTAAATTCCAATCTGAAGGTGCACAGGCACTAAGAGAGATAAGTTCTGTAGTAGCACCAACTATATGGTTAACTGCAAAGACTAGAGGATTAGGAGCTGCAGCTCATTCAAAAATTGGATGGTCTCTTGGTAATGATGCTTTTGTTAGATGGTTATCTACTACTGGACTAGCTGCTTGGTCTGGTATGCAAGTTGATGATATAGCAGCTGTACAGGGTACTGATGATAACTTGATGGCTGTGTTAAAAGAATCTTGGCCTAAGACATGGGGTTTTATACCTGATGATTGGGCTACTCAGGATGGAGATTCAGAAGATGTTATACGACAAAAGAACAAGAATGAAGGTGTAGGTCTTGGCATATTTTCAGATGTATTTTTAGGAGCTGCAAAACTAGCTAAAACGTTAAGGAAAGTCCAACATGCTACTGGTTGGATCCCTGAAAATGAGATGGCTATAAAGCGTTTAGAGGATTTAAAGAAGGGAAAACCTCTATCAGATAATGATTTAGAAAATGTAATACTTGAATCAGCTAAGAAAAGAGATGATGCTTTAAATGAATTAGGTGAATTTAATTTAAACAAGTCTGTTGACTTAGATAAACCTATATTTGGTTATCATGATTTATATGACTACACAGAGTCAGGTATTAGAAGTGTTGATAGCTTAGATATTAATACTGCAGCTTTAAATGTATATAGAATTGAAAATAATATAGATACAGTCTACGGAAGAGTTGGGAGCGTGATGAGTGAAAGTGCTATTAAGTTAGGACTTGAAGCTGATGATGCAGGTACAAAACTTATCAATGATGTATCTAAAAACTTAGAAGCTAGATATGGTTATAACACTAGTAATGGTAGATATCTAAGCCATGATGAAATCATGGATGCTGGAGACAGGTTAGCGGCTGACTTATATAAGATGGACGTTACTGAAATGAAGAAACTTTTATCAGGAGAAGCTTTCACTGGTAAAGATCCATCATCAGGTGCAACAGTTTTAACTGATGAAGGTTATGCAGGTGTCTTTAAAGCAATTAAATCTTATTTAGATGACTATGTAAATATGAATTTAGCGAAAGCTCAAGCATATATAGGTACATCTTTTGCAGGTCAAGTGTCAGATATGGCTGAAGGTGCACGTCTTATGACTAACACACCAGCTGAAATACGTGCTCAAGAACAGATTTTAGATAGACTTCAATACTTAATGCAGATAAAGGGTACTACTTCTTACACAAGAGGTAGAGCTTTAAACCAATTAAATCTATGGAATAGATTAAAGAAAGGTGCTATGTCTAAAAAGGCATTAGAAGCTGCTGTTAAAAATGAAAAGAATGAGACTCTTAAAGCACTAGCTCGTATACAACTAGAATCTCAAAGTACTATTGATACTCTCAGAGCTGTACAAAAAGAGCGTCCACAAATGCTTGGACCTTTGATGCTTGCTTATGAAGTAACGGATGGAAATGTAAATAACATTACTAGATTAAATGAGTATGTAAGAAACACTACTGGAGTTGTAAGAAAATCATTTTTTGATGGTCGAGCTGAGATGCCTTCAGCTTGGACTCAAGGTGTTTGGGCTAATATCTATAACTCAGTTTTATCAGCAGTTGGTACACCATTAAAAGCTGGTTTATCTAACACTGTATTAATGATAGAAAGACCTTTAGCTACTTATGCAGGTGGTTTAATTAATCGTGATTGGCATACTATTAGACGTGCTAACTATATGTACACAGTAGGTATGGTTGACACTATGCAGAAAGCCTTCAGTCATATGAATCAAGTCTTTAGACGTGCTTCTACTGACCCTAGCTCTGTAGGGTATGTTATGCGTGATGATATAGCTCGTAAGAATGAAGGTGTACTACAAATTAATAGAGCATTTGCTGATGCCAAAGCAGAGGAGGGTTTGTATGGTCCTAGTGCTATGGTTGAGCAGATTGAAGCTTTAAATGATTTAGCAGAGCATCCTGTTCTTAGATTCAGTGCCAATGCTATGACAGCATTTGATGGATTTACAAGATCTTGGATTGGTAATGTAGAAGCTAGAGGTAGAGCATTTGATAAGTTAGTAAGTGCAGGTCAGAAAGTAGATAACGATAACTTAAAGAAAATATCTGATGGTGTATATGATGAAATGTTTGATAACAATGGCTTCATAACAGACAAAGCTGTTGAGTATGCCAGTAAAGAAATAGCCATGAACCTTGATAATCCAATGGTTGATGCGCTTAGTACATTTATTCAAAGAGCACCAGTTTTAAGACCTTTTTTGATGTTTCCAAAGACATCAATAAACATGTTGGCTTTTACTGCATCTCATAGTCCAATTGGCTTATTTGCTGATCAAGTGAATGCATTTAAGCTTCCATTTGCTGATATGGATACTGAAACAGTTGAACGTCTTTTAAAGACTCGTGGAGTACCATTCGATGAAAATGCAGAAGCAGCGTATAACACTATTAGATCTGAATTAAAAGGTAGAAAGGCTATTGGTACTTTGTCTGTACTAGGAGCTGTAGGTTTATTTACTACAGACAGACTTAGAGGTAATGGAATCTATGATAAAACCAGACAAAAGGTAAGAAGAGAGCAAGGTTGGAAACCTAGAACTTATAAGGGTTGGGATGGTAAGTGGTATAGCTATGATAACCTTGGTCCTTTAAGTGACTGGTTAGCTTTTACAGCTGATGTATTGGATAACTTTGATACGTTAGATGAACCTAGTATTGAATTATTCTTAAATAAATCTGGTCATCTTCTGAGTGCAAACCTAACTAATAAATCATTTACAGCTGGTTTAGAACCATTAAACGATGTATTAGCTGGAAACCCAGCTGCAATGGCTAGGTGGACTGCAAGTTTTGGTAGTAGTTTAGCTCCTTTAAGTGGATTAAGAAATGAATTTTCAAGATTAATAACTCCACAATTAAAAGAAGTAGAACAAGATTTTACCCAACTACTAGCTAATAGAAACCCAATAACTAAAGAATCATTACCAGATGTACATGATTATATAGATGGTGGAAAAGTAGGTGAACCAACTAGTTTCTTTACTCGTGTATGGAATACTTATTCTCCATTATGGAAAGTAAGTGAAGGTATAAGTCCTGAGAAACAATTCCTTATTGATATAGAATTTGATGCACGTCCATCTTTAATGAAGAATGGGAAAGGTATTGATTACACCCCTACAGAACGATCTGCTGTTACTGACTTAATGGGTAAAGATAAATTCTTTAAAAAAGAAATTCAACAAATAATGAATTCTACCTCTGGTAAAGAGTTTCGTAAGGCATATAAAGCTTTTCAAAGGTCTGGAGTACCAGTAGATAGACAATTATTTAAAAATATCCATTTACAACTTGAAACTGCTTTAAGGAAAGCACAGAGGTTTGCTGAGAGTCGAATACCTCAAGTAGATGAAGTTAAGAAAAAAACATTTATAAATCAAGAAATAGATAGAAACCTTAGATATGGAGATCAACAAGCTTTAGATGAAATTTTAAGGTTACAAAAACTTGAATAAACCCACCATGACAAATAACAAAATGAACAAATGCCAGCAACCTATAAGGATAATGGCGGGAGTGTAAATGGATCTAATAAAGTATTTACTTATGACTTCCCGACACTACAAACTGAAGATGTAAAAGTTGCTCTTAATGGAGTAACACAAGCAACAACTAAATATACGGTATCACTTTCTCCTGCTAACATAACTTTTAATAATAACAATGTTGATAGTTCTGTTCAGGAGAGTGACGGTTCTCCTAAGAGTGGAGTAACAGTAAGGGTTTACAGAGAAACGACTGTTGGGAAAGATACTGGTGATGAAGATCCTAAAGCTGTATTTGCTGCAGGATCGTCAATACGTGCAGGTGATCTAAATGCCAACGTAGAGCAAGCTCTATTCGGTATTCATGAATTACAAGAACAACCAATTCAAACAGAAAGTATAGCTGATAATGCTATTAGGGCTGATCAGATTGCAGCTTCTAGTATTACTGAAAGTGAGTTAAATGCAGAAGCAGTTACTACAACTAAAATAAATAATTCTGCTGTAACCCTAGATAAGATAGCTGCAAATGCTATTAACAGTTCAAAAATTATAGATGGAGCTATAACAAAGGCTAAATTAGCCAATGATTCTGTTGGTACAGAAGAGTTAAGATCTAATGCTGTAACTACTGTTAAGATAGATAATAATCAAGTTACTACCGCTAAGATTGCTGATGATGCAGTAACAGCAGATAAACTAGCTAACTCTATAAATACAGAAATTGCAGCTAATACAGCTAAGAATACAAACGCTACTCATACAGGAGAAGTAACTGGATCAACGTCTTTAACAATAACCAATGATGCAGTTACTACAGCTAAGATTGCTGATGATGCAGTTACTACAGCAAAAATTGCTGATGATGCAGTAACAGCAGATAAACTAGCTAACTCTATAAATACAGATATAACAGCTAACACAGCTAAAGTAACTAACGCTACTCACACAGGAGATGTTACAGGTGCTACATCTTTAACAATCGCTTCTGGAGCTGTTACTACAGCTAAGATAGCAG
>CETG01047510.1_pt1 | contig 13529 bp, 10 predicted proteins | sample 361471 | NCBI WGS metagenome assembly CETG01 (sample SAMEA2622696, study PRJEB7988) | marine metagenome | isolation source: saline water (ENVO:00002010), including | reverse complement strand
AAGTTTGGTATTCAAAAGCAGGATTTTGAACATTTTTTTAAGCTTTTTCAATCTCATTCTTGCGTTGAGTTTGTGGGGCTTCATTGTCATATTGGGTCTCAAATTTTTGATACAAAACCTTATTATGAATTGGTTGATAGCATGATGCCATTTATGTCATACCTTGTTAAGGATTTAGGGTTGGAAATTTCTGAATTTAATTGTGGAGGAGGGATGGGGATATCTTATCTAGAAGGAGATAGTCCTTTTGATATCAGGACGTTTATGGTTGATTTTACACATTATATTACAGAGCAGTTTTCGTTGTTTTCTATACCATGTCCAACGTTATTATTTGAGCCAGGGCGCTCTATTATTGGTTCTGCTGGGATCACAATTTATAAAGTAGGGGCAGTAAAGCATATTCAAGATGTAAAGACCTATGTTTTTATTGATGGAGGTATGGCAGATAATATTAGGCCTCTTTTGTATGATGCGTCGTATAGGTTTGATAAATTGCATAAAAAAAACTTAGCGTTACAATCGTATTCTATTGCCGGTAAATTTTGTGAGTCAGGTGATGTTTTAGCCTATGATGTTTTGCTGGAAGAGGTTTCAGTTGGAGATTATTTGCTTGTTTTTTCAACAGGTGCTTATAATTATTCTATGGCATCTAATTACAATAGAAATTGTCGTCCTGCTATGGTTATGGTGGATGGGCTATCTATTGTACCATTACTTTCTAGAGAAACTTATGAGGATTTGATACGTTTTGATAAGCAGCTTAATGGGTAGTTCTATCTTATATTTGAATTAAAAGATAATTATGACGATAATACAACAAATTCCATATTATGCTTATGTTAGTGTATGTGTTGATGTAATACTTGTTTATTTACTAACCTATCGGTTTTTAGCTTGGTTAAAGCGTTCGTATGCGCTGGATCTTATTAAGGGCCTTATGTTGGTTATTTTAGTTTTTTTGGCAAGTCATGTTTTGTCTTTAACTACATTAAATTGGATATTAGAGCGGTTTGCAACGGTTTTATTGATTGTTGTTGTTATCATTTTTCAACCTGAATTACGGCGATTCTTGGAGAGAGTGGGTGCTACGGGTCAATTGTTTACGCTTTCATCATCATTTCCAGAAGTAAAATCCACCGCTACCATGAAATCATTAATTCGTGCTGTTGATTATTTATCGAGAGAAAAAATAGGCGCTATTATTGCTTTAGAAGGACAAACGTCATTAACTCAATATGTTGATACAGGTATTCGTGTTAAGGGTGATTTAAATATGGAAATGTTATCATCTTTATTTTGGCCTGGATCGCCTACACATGACGGGGCTGTTATTATTAAAGAAAATATTATCGAAGCAGCGGGATGTTTTTTACCGTTAACAGAGTCTCCTATTTCAGATAGGAGTTTAGGTACGCGTCATCGTGCTGCTTTGGGGTTATCGGATGTTACGGATGCTATTGTTATTGTGATTTCTGAAGAATCAGGTGTTATTTCTTTGGTTGAGCATGGTGTTATGACTCGATATTTAACAAAAGAAGCGTTGCAAACACGACTTGCTTCTTTACAATCTCAGTCAGATAACATACCGGTATTTAACTGGAAAAATCCTTTTAAATCTTTCTAACTGGCCTATTGTTGTGTTGTTGATCATTTAAAGATCCCGTTAAGCCATTTTAACTGCCTATTTTCCTCGATAACTACACATAAAGTGGACTTCATAACAGTGTTCTAGGGAGCTTTAATGGGGTAGTTTAATGGACGTTGACATGTGTTATTAGCGTTCAAATAAATGTGTTTTAAATAAATTTAAGGGTAGTATCCAGTTATATTGTTTTTATTTTTTGTTTATAATATTAATGTGGGCTAGTTCGTAAATCTTTATAAATTTTTATATAGTCTAATAGATGATTCAATCGCATTACTTACGCTTAAATTAGTTAATGCTTCTTTTACTTCTAGGTAATGTTGATGGGGGATGTTATTTGTAATAATAACAATTTCAGCACTATCTGAATTACTTTCTTTTTGAATTATTTTTTCAATACTAATTGATTTTTCTGAAAACTGTAGAGATATTTGTTCTAAAACACCGGGTTTATTTTTGACACTGAGTCTTATGTAATAGTGAGATAGTGTGTGCTTAAGGGGTTTAATAGAGCTAGTTTGAAAGTTTGTTTCTAGATTTCGTGATGATATTTTTTGTGACATTCCAAAGGAAATATCCATTATATCTGAAATAATGGCTGATGCTGTTGGAGAGCCTCCAGCACCTTTTCCCATTAACATCGATTCTCCAACCTGATCGCCTATAATATAAACGGCATTAAATTCGTTATGTACACTTGATAGGGGATGCTCAATAGGAATTAATGCAGGGCAAACGTGTAGTTCAAATTCATTAGATTCTAATCGTTTTCCTTGAGCTAATAATCGAATAGAATATCCTAATTCTGAGGCATAATTTAAATCTTTTAATGTTATAGCGTCTATTCCAGTATAAGAAATTTCATCAATTTGACTGTCTATTTTAAAGGCTACGGCTGCTAGTATAGAACATTTATAGGCAGCATCTAATCCGCTAATATCCATGCTTGGATCTAATTCTGCAAATCCTAGTTCTTGTGCTTGTTTAAGTACGGTATTGAAATCTTTGTTTTCTTGTTTGATTTTAGTTAGTATATAATTTGTTGTTCCATTAACAATACCATAAAAGGCATTGATTTTATTGGCTCCAAACCCAACTTTTAAGGATCGAATGATAGGGATTCCACCCCCAACAGCGGCTTCAAAGTAAATATCTACTTCATTTGAATGGGCCATTTTAAAGAAATGTTTTTTATGTTTACTAATCACTTCTTTGTTGGCTGTAACCACATGTTTTTTGTTTGTTAAGGCTGCTGTTATATAATCTAGCGCTGGATATTCTCCTCCTATTACTTCCACAATGATTGAAATAGTTGGATCATTGATAATTGTATTTACATCGGTTGTTAATAGGGATGAATCACTAAGGATATGCTGATACTTTTGTGTTGATCTTACTGCTATTTTTTTTATGTTTATGGGTTGCCCAATACGTTTGTTAATAAAGGGCCCATTTTCATTTAGAATACGGTAAATATCTTGTCCTACATTTCCAAACCCAATTAAGCCAATTTCTATCATGATATGTTCCTATTAGTAGTAACTATATCAATGTCATGGATTTTTTAAAAGTTTATTCATTTGGTAATTTATGTTTGTATTTTTTTACTTCCTTACTAGAATAAAGATAATGGGTAGCGATAATTTATTATTAATTGATATTAAACATAATTATGTGGATGTTTCTATTTGTAATTCGTATGGAAAAACGTTGGATCATCAACAGCGATTATTTGATTGTCAGGTTTCTTCAGAGTTTGGACGTCATGTCGATGCAAATGAATTTTTATATGCAACGCGTTCGGCTATCAATCAGTTAATTGTCTCATTACCCAAACGTCAATCGGTTGATCAGATTGGTATTGTTGGTAATATGGATTCGTTTTTGTTTTGTGATCAAAAAACAGGGATGGTTTTGACGCCTTCATTTTATTTAGAAGATGATAGAGCCTTAGATATTTATATGGCTATCAAAAACACGTCTATTGTTAAAGATTATGAATCTATTACTCATCAGGTGCTTTCTCGGTATTCTCTTTTTACTCATTTAAAGTGGTTTGTTGAGAAAGGAGTCTCTTTTTTTTCATTTTCTCCTCAAAAAAGTGTTTGTATGAGTTTAGAGTTATATTTATTGTTTAATTTAACAGGCTTAGATTGTTTTCAGCAAGATTTTGTTACGGCTTCATCATCGGGGTTTTTTGATTTTATTGAGCAAGATTTTAGTTCTATTATTATTAAGGATTTGAATTTAAATCGTTCTTGTTTTCCTGAATTAGTATCTCCGTTTTTGATGGAAGAAAAAAGTAAAGGATTTATCCCTTTAAATGATGGGATTCCTATTAATTTTATGACACATTCTTCTGTAAAAAATTGGTTGTTTGAATCTAATATTGTGTGTGGTTCATTAAATATTCATATTGCTCATAATTATATTACATTAGAGCAGCATATTGGTTTGGAAATTAATGATTTTGATAATTCTATTTCTAAATCCTTTGTTGTTAAGGGAAAAGAATCTTTTTATTGTTTAAAAGATTTAATATTAGTTCCTAATTTTTCTAGTGATTTATTTTCTGCTGGGTTTTCAGATATTCTTTCTAAAGAATTAGTGTTATCTGATTCTAGATCTTGGATTATATTGAATCCAGATAGTTATGATTCAACTCATGAATTTGCACTTATTAATCATGATGTTGCATCATCATCGTGTTCGTTCGAGAAAGCGTTGATAGAAGGGTTATTTAATGTGTTACGATTAAAATTACAAATATTTGAATCTAGTTCTAGTATTCAGCCTCATACGTTTTATTGTACATCATCATGTTTGGTAGATGAGTCAGTTTGGCAGTTATGTGCTGATATTTTGCAACACCCTTTGATTATTGTGGATATGGATCAATCGTCTATAGGGCTTATTAATGAAATGAATTATTCAAGACAAAACTCTAAGAAAGAGTTAAAGACGTGTCAATTAAAGACGATTATTCCAGCTCAAGATCCTATTTCTAGTTACGCTCGTTATCAAACATGGGTGACGTATTATCAAAAGATTTTTAAAAATTGAAAAAATTTCTGTTTTGGTCTAACGTTCCTGTATGAGTTTAAATCTTATTATTAATACAGCTATTGATCCTTTTGGGTTTTCTTTGGAAAAAGATGGACGGAATTTAGTTTCTATCAAGCAATGTGCGGATCGATGTTTTTCAGAGACATTAGTATCTAAAATTGATTACTATTGTCGGTTATATCATCATGGTTTAGCTGATATTAACGGTATTGGCGTGATTAATGGACCTGGAAGTTATACAGGAATTCGAATAGGTGTTTCTTATGCTAAAACGTTGGCTTTTTCCTTAGATTGTTCGGTGGTAGGGATGTCTTCGTTAGAGGCACTAGCTAATCAATGTGGGTCTCATCATTGTGTGTTTGCTATTATTTTATCTGCAAAGCCAAATTATGTTTATTTTCAGTTATTTAATACGGTTGATGAGGTACGATCTATTTCAGATTTGTTGTTATTAACGTATGAAGATTGTAAGACATTATTAGCATCCTTTTATTCTTGTTTAGCTGTTTATGTTTCTTCTAAATCTGATATATTTAACCACTTTTCTTCTTGTTATATTAGTTTATACCCTATTGATATTGATTGTAGTAAGTTATTTCCTTTATTGCATCAAAAGCTTTTTGAAACAAAAAAACTTTCTTTTAGGGATGTTACATTAAATTATATTTGTAAACCAATGATTGGGTCTTAGATAAATGTTTAAGTTATTTTAAAATAGGGAAACTAAGAAGTGTTATCATGAATATTTTAATAAACATAGTTCTACTGGTTGTAGTTTATTCTGGAATTTTGCAGGGATCGTTTGTGTACGATATTGCAAAACGTCATAATTCGGTAAAATCATTAGGGATGGCGAATGCCTATACGGCGTTTGCAGAGGGAGAAGCAGCTACGTTAATTAATCCTGCGGGACTTGCTTATCCAGGCGCCTCATATTCATTTCAATATTTAGATTATGATAAATTAGATTATCAACGTTATTATGCACATTATTATTATAATAATCCTATTGGATTTTCTTCTGTTACAAAAGAAGATTATAATGGTAATAAATTAACAATGAATACGGTTGGACTGGGTGTTTTTGGTAATAATGGGATTAGTTGGGGGTTAAATTATAAATCAATTCATGGTATTTCAGATGATGTTTCAGTAAAAGGATGGGCGTCTGATTTAGGTATTTTAGTGCGTTTATACCCAGGTTTAAATGTTGGGTTTTTAGTTCAAGATATTTATTCTAAACATTTAGATTTAAATACAACATTTAAAGGTGCGTTTGCGGGGTTTTTAAACGATAATTTAATCGCATGGTCACTTGAATTAACATACGATAATGATACAAAGCAATCTGTGAGCACCGGATTTGGAACAGAATTTTTGCTCTCAGATTCGTTAGTATTACGTTCTGGTATTAAGAATTCAGCATTGTTTTCAGGTGCTAGTTTGCAGTTGCCTTTTGTTAATTTAGAATTTGGTATTAAAAATGATCTTCAAGATACTCGTGGGAATTATTATTCAACATCTATTAAATTTGGAAGAGGGGCAGATCTTAAAACGTTTAGAAAGCGGTATGCTTTATTTAAACGTTCTGCTTATGCTGAAATGGCCATTGGAGGGAATGTTCAGGGAGGTAAGTCAGAGCTTAGTTTGTTAGGAGGATATAAAATTGGTTCTAATGATTTGTTACAGTTAATTCATCATGCTAATCAAGATGAATCATGTCGTGGTTATATTCTTAGAGTAGGTAATTTTCGATCGTCATTAACAAACCTTGGATTAGTTCAGGAGATTCGGGATCAATTATTACAATCTAAGCAGTATGGGAAAAAGATTATAGTTTATTTAGAAGGTTCGGTTGGGTTGCCAGAGTATTACTTAGCTTCTTTAGCGGATGTTATTATTATGCCTCCTTTAGGAACAATCAGTCAATTTGGTCTTGACCTTGAAGTTAGGAAAGCGTCTGATTTTTTAGAAAAATTAGGCATTAATACAACGGTTTTTAGATCAGGAAAGCATAAAGCTTCGACGGATCTTTTTTCAGAATCACTATCAGAGCTAGATAGAGATCATTTAAATCATTTGATTGCTGATCTTTTTCAAGATGTTAAGGATCAAATTAAAGAGTCTAGAAGTACTAAGGAGGGGGCTCTAGATACAATTTCAGATGGATCGATGCTAACAGCTAAACAAGCAAAGGATTTAGGCTTAGTAGATCGACTTGCTTATTGGCCAGAGGTATATTCGATTGTAGATGATTATGATCATCGATTGGAAAAGCTAAATCTTATAGATTTTATGGTTGTTCAACAGCCGTCTGTCTTTAACTTTTTTGATCGTATTGCTGTTATTGAAATTGATGGATCTATTATTAGTGGTCAGAATTCATCTAATTTTATTTTTGGAGGTATGTCTACTGGCGCAGATGAGTTTGATAATATTGTTGATGAAGTCAGTAAAGATAGCAGCTTTAAAGGGGTTATTTTACGAGTTAATAGTCCAGGAGGTAGTGTGTTAGCTTCAGATCGAATCTATACAGCAGTAGAGCGGTTAAAAGAATCTGGTAAAGTTGTTTATTCATCTATGGGCGCTATTGCAACATCGGGAGGATATTATGTTGCTGCAAATTCGGATAAGATTTATGCAAATGGCTCTTGTATCACAGGTAGTATTGGCGTTGTGTCGTCGTTTCGATCATTTAATAAGCTTGGAAATGAACTCGGTATTACTCAAGATATACTTAAAACGGGAGAATTTATGGGGATGTATTCATCTTTAAATAGGTTAACGGAATCAGAAAAATCATTAATAAACAATTTTCAAGATAATTTTTATCAAGAATTTGTGTATAAAGTGAAGTTAAATAGAAATTTAACAGATGATGAAGTATATACGGTGTCACAAGGACAATTATTTACAGGTAAGCAAGCTAAGCAGTTGAAGATTATTGATGATGTGGGCGGTTTTTATGATGTTGTTGATGACTTAGCTTCTGAGTTACGTTTGGATAATCCTCAGGTTGTCTTTATGAGATCGTCTAATTCATTTAAGTTTCCTTTAAGTAATATTAATATTAAGTCAAAGGTATATCATACGATTTCATCATTTATCCCAATGATGAAATCGTCTTATTTTCGAAATGATCATTTAAGATTTGATTTTAAATAAAGAATTTTAATTTTATTTTTATTAATTTTAACCATAATGGGTTGATCCAATTTACTATCATAAATAGGATGATTGTTATTATTAAAATGCTGATGCTAATGCCTTTAATGGAGGTATGTTTGGATGTTTTTAATAGCTTAGATACTTTTTCTTCGTAGGAATTAAGTTTAGATTCAAATTTTTTTATTCCCACTATAATTATTTGAAATTTCTATGGATGTAAACTTCGATTCTACGGTTTTTAGCTTGGTTTTTAGCATTTGAAGAGCCATCTCTGTTTTGGTTTGGAACTAGGGGATAGGCATCTGCCATGGCGATTGCTCTAACTCGTTTTTTTGGTATGCCTGATTTAATAAATTGTTTAAGAACATTGGTTGCACGATGTGCGGATAATTCCCAGTTTGATTCATATAGTTTTGTTTTTATGGGCATGTTATCGGTATGTCCTTCTATTTTGACGATATAATCTTCATATTGTGAGTCTTGAATGGCTTCTGAGATATGTCCTAGCATAGGAATCATTATTTGTTTTAATTTGGCAGATCCAGATTGGAATAAAACTTGAGATGAAAACCTTAATTTTAGACCTAAAGGATCGGGTGTTATTGATATTTTTCCTTCGAGTTGTTCGTTTTTTACAATTTCATTTAATTTTTCATTCATGGATGAAAACGGTTGTTCAGATTCTGTTTTTTTGAATGTGTCGTTAATTCCAGATGCCATTTGTTCTACTTTTGCTTGGTCAATGGTGGATACGGATAATAATAAGACAAAAAATGCCATTAATAAGGTAATACTATCAGAATAGGTCATTAACCAACTTTCGTCAGTTGCTGGTGCTTGTTTTACTTTTTTTGCCATTAACTTTGTTTGCTTAGATCAATCCAATGTTCGGGAGGAATGAATCTATTTATTTGATCTTGTATTTCAAAACTTGGTTTTCCTTCACTTAATAGGACCAAACTTTCCATTAGAATAATATTACGATAGCGGACCATTTCTAAGGTTTGTCTTACTTTTTCTGCGGCTGGTTTAAAAATTAATTGTGCAAAAATAACACCATATAGGGTTGTTAGTAGTGCTAATGCTAAACCAGGGCCTACATTCGCAATGTCGCCACCCATATTATCTAACATAATAATTAATCCGATGAGGGTTCCTATCATGCCAAAACCAGGTGCAAATCCTGCCATTGTTTGTAAAATATTAGCATCGATTATTTGTCTTTCTATTATAGAGTCAATCAGATCTTCAATTAATAGTTTTAATTGGCTTCCCTTTACTCCGGTTGAAATTAAATCTTTACTATATTGAATGATTGGGTCCTTTATTTTTTTGCTTTCTATAATTGTTTCAACGGCTTTAAAACCTTCTTTATTATTTATTTTTGACCATTCAATTACACTTAGTGTATCTTCTGTAAGTTTTTTTGAACTAATATGTTGGGGGAAAAAAATTCCAAATAAGCTAATAATGCTTCGCATAACATATTTAGCATGATATGAAATCATGGTTGCTGCAAATGTGCCACCCAGTACCATGATGACACTGTTTATACTAACAAAAATCATATAGTTTTCTGTGCTGTTGATAATTGCGAACGTAAATAATCCTACGCCTAGTACAATTCCTAAAAATGTCCAAATTGAAAATATTCGTTTGATCATATTTATAGTTATACTACTAAAATTATAGCTTGCCTAATTTTTTTTAAATTATTAATGCGTTCCATATGCTAGGATTGTGTCAGCTACCTTTTTGAAGCCTGCTATATTGGCTCCTTTTACATAATCGACATAGCCGGTGCTTTGCCCATACTCTAGGCATTGTTGATGTATTTTTTTCATAATATTTTTTAATCGTTCATCTAAATCTTCACGTGTCCAACTATATCCCATTCTATTTTGTGCCATTTCTAGACCGGATACAGCAACGCCTCCTGCATTCGCAGCTTTACTTACTCCAAATAATGTTTTAGTTTCTTTAAAATAATGAATTGCTTCGGGAGTGGATCCCATATTAGATCCTTCTGCTACTAAAATACAGCCATTTTTGATCAGTTCTTTTGCATCCATTAATGTTAATTCGTTTTGTGTTGCACTTGGAAATGCTAAATTACATTTTATGTGCCATGGGCTTTGGTTTTCGTAATAAGGGACCTTATACTTTTCTGCATATTCTTTGATGCGACCATGTTTGTTGTTTTTTAAATCTTTTACAAAGTTTAATTTTTCTTCTGTAACGCCGGCTTCATCATAGATGCTTCCTCCAGAATCTGAAAAGGAAACTACTTTTCCACCTAATTCTATAATTTTTTCAGCGGTATATTGTGCGACATTTCCAGATCCGGATATAACACATATTTTTTCTCGAATATCTTCACCGATGTGTTGAAGCATTTCTTGAGCAAAGTAAACGCAACCATACCCGGTTGCTTCTGTTCTGATTAAGCTTCCTCCCATGTTTAACTGTTTGCCTGTAATGGTTCCTGTAAAATTATTTTGAATTTTTTTATACATACCAAATAAATAAGCTATTTCACGACTTCCTACACCAATATCACCAGCGGGGATGTCAATGTTTGAACCTATATGGCGATGTAGCTCTAACATAAACGCTTGGCAAAAGCGCATGATTTCTCGATCTGATTTTCCTTTTGGGTCAAAGTCTGATCCCCCTTTTGCGCCACCCATTGGTAAGGTTGTAAGGCTGTTTTTAAAAATTTGTTCAAATCCTAAAAATTTAAATGTTCCTAGTGTAACACTTGGATGAAATCGTAAGCCTCCTTTATAGGGGCCAATCGCATTGTTAAATTGAACTCGGTATCCCCTGTTTACTTGTATTTTATTGTTATCAGTTTCCCAAGTCACTCTAAATATGACAATTCTATCGGGTTCAACAATGCGTTCTAAGATATTAGCTTCTTTATATTTGGGGTTGTTTTCTACAAATTCATATACTGATTCTACAACTTCCTGAACAGCTTGATGAAATTCATTTTCGCCAGGATGTCTATCAATTAATTTTTCCATGAATACTGAAATTCTTTTTACGTCTGTTTTTGTTGTCATTTACTGAGCTCCTTCTGATCCTTATCGTTATTGTTAGCTATTATATAATATCTTTTTGTTTTTTGAATAATAATTTCTTACGTTTTAATTTTTAATTTAGGAAATAGTTACTTATTTTTGTTTAATTAATATTTTTAAATGTTTAAGATTGTTTAAAAAGTTGTACGTATATTACGGATTATGTGATATGTTAGAATTTTATTTCTAACTATAATCCATAGGTTAAGTATAGGTGGTTTTAATGAAACTAGGTAGTTTGTGTGAACAAAATGAAAATCGTGTTGCTATAACACCTGATATTGCTAATAAATTAATTAAGTTAGGATGTTCTATAGTATTAGAGCATAATTATGGTAATCATTTATTTGATTCAACAGCATTTTCTGAGCTAGGTGTTGAGTTTCGATCAAAGGAAGAGGTTTTAAAGGTTTCTTGTTTGGTTCAGGTTAATGTTCCAAAAGATTCTATTTCTATGATTCCTGCTGATACAGTTTTGTTAGCTCTTACAAAACCGTTTCAAGATCATGATGGTTTAACTCAACTTGCTTTGCAACGTGTGACAACGTTATCAATGGAATTTGTGCCACGTTCTACTCGTGCTCAAAAAATGGATGCACTTAGTTCTCAGGCTAATTTAGCAGGGTATGTGGCTGTTGTTTTGGCTTCTCAACGATTAGACTCTATTATGCCGATGATGATGACACCTGCGGGTACATTACCACCTGCTAAGGTTTTTGTTATTGGGGCAGGCGTCGCTGGTTTACAAGCTATTGCGACAGCCCGAAGAATGGGCGCTAATGTAACCGCTTTTGATACCCGTCCTGTTGCTGAAGAACAGGTGCGTTCTTTAGGGGCTTCATTTTTGAAAATTGATTTAGGGGAAACGGGACAAACGGATCAAGGGTATGCTAAAGAACTTACTCAAGAACAACTTGATAAACAACGCGAGATGATGAAAAAAACATGTTCTTCAGCTGATATTCTTATTACAACGGCTCAAGTATTTGGTCGTAAAGCTCCTCTTATTGTTACAGCTGATATGGTTTCTGGTATGAAAAAAGGGAGTGTTATTGTTGATTGTGCTGCTTCGACGGGTGGCAATGTTGAAGGGATTGAGCCAGGTCATATTGTTGAGAAAAATGGGGTTCATTTGATTGGAACCATGGATTTATCTCGTGAGGTTGCCAATCATGCATCTCAGATGTATGCATCTAATATTTATAATTTTTTAGCTGAGTTTTTAACAAAAGAAGACCCTATTTCGTTATCGCTAGATACCTCAGATGAGATTATTGCTAGTATGTTAACCATTCAAAATGGGGATATTGTTCAGCCTATGTTAGTTGAATCATTAAAACAACAAGGAGTAAGTTAAATGGATTTGATGGTTGCTATTTATACGTTATTTATTGTTGTTTTAGTTGTTTTTTTGGGATTTGAATTAATTTCAAAAGTGCCTTCAACACTTCATACACCGCTAATGTCAGGATCTAATGCTATTTCGGGGATTACCTTATTAGGAGCGATTGTATTAGTCGGCATTTCTGAAACACCGATTAGTCAGTGGGTAGCCTTTGCTGCTGTAGTGATGGCTACGATTAATGTGGTTGGCGGATATCTGGTAACCGATCGTATGTTAGATATGTTTAAATCAAAGGATCAATCAAAATGATGGAACTTGTTAGTTACTTAGGTTATTTATTAGCAACGTGTTTGTTTATTTTTGGTCTTAAACGCTTAGGTTCTCCTAATACGGCTCGACAGGGTAATATTATTTCAGCTTGTGGGATGTTTATTGGTGTTTTTTCTACCTTTATTCAAACTGGGTTTGGAGGATTTCAATTAATTTTTCTTGGTATGGTTGTTGGTGCCGTTATTGGGGTATTAGCAGCTAAATTAGTAGCGATGACGGCTATGCCTGAAATGGTTGCTTTGTTAAATGGTTTTGGTGGGGGTAGTAGTTTGTTAGTTGCTTTTGGAGCTTATCTTGTAGCCCCTCAGATTGGTGTTGTTACAGCATCTATTACGGTTGTTTCTATTATTATTGGTGGATTAACATTAACCGGAAGTATTGTTGCTTGGGCAAAATTAGCAGGAACACTTCCAACGCGTCCTTTTTCTTTTTTTGGTCAGCAAGTTCTTAATGCTCTTATTTTAATTGGGTTAGTTGTTGCGATTGTTATGTTTAGTATGGATGCTGTATCACATATTAGCTTGTTATATGCTGTGATTACTGTGGCTTTAGTTTTAGGTGTTTTGTCTGTGATGGCTATTGGTGGGGGTGATATGCCAGTGGTGATTGCTTTATTAAATAGTTATTCTGGTATTGCTGCAGCAGCTGCTGGTAGTGTTATTGGCAATGTTTTATTAATTGTTGCAGGGTTATTAGTAGGAGCGTCAGGATTAATTTTAACGTCTATTATGTGTAAGGCCATGAACCGGTCACTAGCTAATGTATTGTTTGGTGGCTTTGGTTCCGTATCGTCATCGTCTCAGTCTGATAAAGATCAAGGTGAGGTTAATCCTATTACAGCTGATGATGCTTATTTTGTACTAGAAGCAGCTCGAAGTGTGGTTAT
>CETG01190908.1_pt1 | contig 13544 bp, 13 predicted proteins | sample 361471 | NCBI WGS metagenome assembly CETG01 (sample SAMEA2622696, study PRJEB7988) | marine metagenome | isolation source: saline water (ENVO:00002010), including | reverse complement strand
TAAAAAAGTTGGAGAATTAACCTTTGATATTGCAAGAAGATATGTAGACAAAATGATAACTGTAGATACTGATGAAATATGTGCTGCTATTAAAGATGTTTTTGAAGATACAAGATCTATACTTGAACCTGCTGGTGCATTATCAATCGCAGGAATGAAGAAAGATATTGAAGAACATAATATCAATAACAAAGACTTAATTGCTATTGCTTGTGGAGCGAATATGAATTTTGAGAGGCTAAGATTTGTCGCAGAGAGAGCAGAATTAGGGGAGTATAAAGAAACTATGTTGGCAGTTGAAATTCCAGAACAACCCGGGAGTCTAATTAAATTATGTAATTTATTAAGTAAAAGAAACTTGACTGAATTTAGTTATAGAATGTCAAATTCAAAATATGCCCAAATATTTATTGGAATAGAGGTTTATGGCATAAATGATAAAGAAAAATTAATTGAAGAATTTAAAATATCAGAATATAAATTTATAGACATAAGCAATGATGAACTATCCAAGAATCATCTTAGACATATGGTTGGAGGACGTTTACCATCAAAGTTTTCTAAATCAGAAGGAAAGAAATATTTAGAATTACTTTATAGATTTGAATTTCCCGAAAGGCCAGGTGCCCTTATGACTTTCTTGAGTAATATGAAACCAAACTGGAGTATAAGCATATTTCACTATAGAAATTATGGAGCAGATGTTGGTCGAATAGTTATAGGTGTTTTAATTAATAAAAATGAAATAAATGAATGGTTGGAATTTATAGATTTATTAGGATATAAATGCTGGGATGAGACAAATAACCCAACTTATAAATTATTTTTAGGTGCACAAGAGTAGAGATAACGTTATCTTGAAGAAGATTTGGGTAAATATTATCAAACAGTCAAATTTATCAAAAAACAAATCAAATGATTTTGAACTAGTTACACGAATAGAGGCTGTTTTGTATTTAAAAGGTAAACCTGTTTCTAAAAAATCAATTTCAGAGATTACAAATTCTGATTTTATTTCTGTTGATTCAGCTCTTAAGATTCTTAAAATAAAATATTCTGAAGAATCATCTGCACTTGAATTAATTGAGAATAAGAATGATGTTTCACTAGAACTAAAACAAAGCCTAAATGAATTTGTTGAAGATTTACTCCCTGCAGAACTTAATACTGCAGTACTTAGAACTCTTGCAACAGTTGCAATAAAGAAGCGTATCTTACAGTCTGATTTAATAATTCTAAGAGGTTCAAGTGCTTATGAACATATAAAAGAACTCTATGACAAAAAACTTATTACAAAAAGAAAACAAAAAGAAGGCAGATCATATTGGCTCTCATTATCAGAAAAATTCTTTCAAACCTTCGCAGTCAGTGATGAATTCTTATCTGATTTAAGCGAGTCTAAAAAGTAAATGTTAAAATAATAGTAAATTAAATAGAAATGATTTCTGAAATTTTTGCCGTTCTGGGACAAACATTATCAATTTATTCCTTTATTTTGATAATTAGAATTTTGTTAACCTGGTTCCCAGGTGTTGACTGGAGTAATGGTGTACTATCTGCATTATGCTCAATTACTGATCCATACTTAAATATTTTTAGAGGAATAATTCCTCCGATTGGTGGATTTGATATATCTTCATTACTTGCTTTCTTACTTTTGAATGTTATTCAAAATCTAATTACAAATCTTCAATATGCAAGTTTGGGGTATAGCTATTAAGTTATCGATCATCCCCAGACCCTGATATTTTTCCACTAGAAGCCCTTAATCTCAATTTTTCTAAATTTAATAATGCAACATCATTTAGTGAAAATTGAAATTCTGTGCACAAATTTGATAAATACCATAAAACATCTCCTAATTCTTTTTTAATAGCTTCTTTAGATTCAATGTCAAATTCTCCATTTTTATCTCTAAGTACCTTTTTAACCTTTTCTGCTACTTCTCCTGCTTCTCCAACTAATCCAAGTGTAGGATATATATTATTAGAACCTATATTAGGGTATAGAGCAGTTTCTCTTGCTTTCCTCTGGTAAGAATCAAATTCCATAGCTTAATTAAGAACGTTTATTATGTTAAATTTATCTTAAATCTTAGAAAAATTATATGTCGAATGTTGATTTAAAAAGAAGAACAAAAATAGTTGCAACTATTGGTCCCTCTACTCAGTCTGAAGAAGTGATTTCAGATCTTATAAAAGCTGGTGTTACTACATTTAGATTAAATTTCTCACACGGTGATCATGAAGATCATGCTGAACGAATAAAAACAATTAGAAAAGTTTCAAGAAATCTCGAAATAGATATTGGAATCCTACAGGATTTACAAGGTCCTAAGATAAGATTAGGAAGATTTAAAGATGGTCCTATTAAATTAAAAACAGGAGATAAATTTATACTAACTTCCAAAAAAATTGAATGTAATAGTGAGATAGCAAACGTAACTTATCAAAGACTTACAGAAGAAGTCTTCCCAGGGAAAAGAATATTATTAGATGATGGAAGAGTTGAAATGATCGTCGAGAATGTTGATGATCAAAATAAATTACTTCATTGTCTGGTAACTGTTGGCGGAGTTCTTTCAAATAATAAAGGAGTAAATTTCCCAGATGTTCAGTTATCTGTAAAAGCACTTACTGATAAAGACAAAATTGATTTAAAGTTTGGACTTGAATCCGGAGTTGATTGGATAGCACTAAGTTTTGTAAGGAACCCTTCAGATATAAATGAAATAAAGGATCTAATTAATAAAGAAGGATATTCAACTCCTGTTGTAGCAAAAATTGAGAAATTTGAAGCAATTGATCAAATAGATTCTCTTTTACCTCTTTGTGATGGCGTAATGGTTGCCAGGGGAGATTTAGGCGTAGAAATGCCAGCAGAAGAAGTGCCACTTTTACAAAAGGAGCTAATTAAAAAAGCAAATAATCTTGGTATTCCTATAATTACGGCCACTCAAATGTTGGATTCAATGGCATCGAGCCCAAGGCCAACTAGGGCTGAGGTAAGTGATGTTGCGAATGCAATACTTGATGGAACGGATGCTGTAATGCTCTCTAATGAGACTGCTGTTGGAGATTATCCAATTGAGGCTGTTAAAACCATGGCTACTATTGCCAGGAGAATAGAAAGAGATTATCCACAAAAATCTATAGAGAGTCATCTTCCTAGTACAATTCCTAATGCGATAAGTTCTGCAGTTAGCAGCATTGCAAGGCAGTTAGATGCAGCGGCCATAATACCATTAACAAAATCAGGGGCAACAGCACACAATGTCAGTAAATTCAGACCACCTACTCCTATCCTGGCAATTACAAGCGAAAAACCCGTTGCCAGAAGATTACAATTAGTTTGGGGAGTAACTCCTGTCTTGATAAAAACTCAAGAGAGAACTTCAAAAACGTTTAGCATTGCAATGCAAATAGCTCAAGAGATGGGAATACTTAATGAAGGAGATTTAGTTGTTCAAACTGCTGGCACTCTAACTGGAATAAGTGGTTCAACTGATTTAATAAAAGTTGGGATAGTTAGAGAAGTAATTGCTAGGGGATTATCTATTGGAGAAAATGGAGTTACTGGTAAAGTGAGAATAATTAAAAAAGAAATTGATTTATCTTTAATTTCTCCAGGTGAAATAATTGTAGTTAAAAAAAATTTACTAGATTCACTACCTTTTTCTAAAGAGATAACAGGAGTTATTACAGATGAGTCCATCGAGAATTGTAATAAAATATATAAATCTAAGAATAAAAATATATCTACTGTATGCAATCTAGATTCAATAGATAAAAACATTAAAGATGGAGATTTAATAACTTTACAGTTGAATGAGGGTGTTATATATAAGGGCCAGAATGAAGAAAATGATGATTCAATAGATAAATATAAATATGTCTAGAAGTATTTCATTAACTGAGGCATTTAAAATGGCCACAAAAACATTACTATCAAATAAATTAAGAAGTTCACTTACAATGTTAGGGATTGTTATTGGTAATGCCTCGGTAATAACTTTAGTGGGCCTTGGAAGAGGTGCTCAAACATTGGCAAAGAATCAATTAAGCAACTTGGGTGCAAATGTGTTATTTATTGTTCCTGGGAATAATGATACGAGAAGAAGAGGAATTGCATTTCCAAAGAACTTAGTACTTGAAGATGCTATAGCAATAAGGGATCAAGTTCCTAGTGTTAAAAAAGTTGCACCACAAATCTCTGCTAATGAAATTGTTCAATCCAACTCAAAAAGTTTAAGTATTTCAATAGCTGGTATAACTCCCGAATTTTTAGATGTAAGAAGCTTTGAGATAAGTAAAGGAAGATTTATTTCTGAAAATGACGTATTAGGTTCCAAGAGTGTTGCCGTAATAGGACCAGATCTTCAATCTGAATTTTTTAAAGGGAAATCAGTTTTAGGAGAAAAAATAAGAATTAAAGATCACTCTTATGAAATAATAGGGATTCTGAAGCCTAAGGGAGCGGTTTTTGGAAATAATCAAGATAAAAATGCATATATCCCAATATCGACCATGGTAAATAGAATTACAGGAAAGGATCCCACCTATGGTGTAAGTCTAAGTTTCATTAGTGTTGAGGCAATAAATAAAAATAAAACAAGTGCTGCTAAATTTCAAATAACTAATCTACTAAGACAAAGACATAAAATTTTAAGAGATGATGATTTTGCTGTGAGATCACAGGAAGATGCTCTTAATATTGTCACTAACATTACTAGTGGACTTACTTTTTTACTTGCAGGAATTGGGGCTGTTTCATTATTCGTGGGGGGAATTGGAATAATGAATATAATGCTTGTAGCTGTAAGTGAAAGAACTGAGGAAATTGGTTTAAGAAAGGCTATTGGAGCAAAACAAACAGATATATTAATTCAATTTCTATTTGAAGCATTAATCCTTTCTACGATTGGTGGTTTAGTCGGTACAGTTACTGGGCTTTCAGCTATATCTATTATTAGTATAATTACTCCATTACCAGCATCTGTAGCCCTTACCACTACATTATCTACCATGGTTATATCGGGTTCAATAGGTTTAACGTTTGGTGTACTCCCTGCTAAAAGAGCCTCTGAATTAGATCCAATTGTTGCACTTAGAAGTCTTTAGTAATATTAATAAAATATGCTCAATCATATAAAAATTATTGAGATATTTATTTCGCTAGAAAGTATTTTTATAGCGACAATGTTACCTATTTATATTTCATTGCCATCTAATAAAAATTTTATACAAATTTATGATATCCCAACAACATGGCAGGTCCCTACTATTATATTTTTAACTATTATTTTTTCAGGCGAAATAGTTTATAAAGCATTTTCAATATATATTTTTATAGGTCTTTTTATATTACCTGTATTTTATGATGGAGGTTCATTAGGTTATATCCTAACTCCAAACTTTGGATATCTATTAGGAATATATCCATTAATAAAAATAATTAGTAAATTAAATACAAACAAAAATTTCTCGTTAAAAACATTCATACAGATATCTACATTAGCTTTAATTATTATGCATAGTGTAGGGATCTTATTTACAAGTATTCAGTCAATTTTATTTAGCAACATTAATATAATTCCTTATAATATTGGTAAATTCACATTAAGTAAAATATTATTTGAATTATTATTATTATTTCCTATATTACTACTATTAAATTTATTTAAGAAAAAGAGATTTTTATAATATGAATATAAGCCGTAATAGCAAAGCAAATATAATATTAATTTTTACAATTCTTATATTTGATCAAATTACAAAATATATAGTTAGTAATTATCAAATAAATTCGAAATTTAATAATTTATATTTATTTTCTATAGATTTTGTAAAAAATGAAGGTGCTGCATTTAATCTCTTCTCAAATAATACTTTTTTTCTTAGTCTTATAAGTATATTTTCATCTATTATAATTTCACTTTTATTAATTTATAATAGAAACCTAAATGTTATTGATAGATATGGATTATCATTTATTTTGGCTGGTAGTATTGGTAATGGAATAGATAGAGTAATTAATGGATATGTTGTTGATTTTATTAATTTAAATTTTATTTCGTTCCCGGTATTTAATATTGCCGATTTGTCTATTAATATAGGTTTCTTTTTAATTTTATATAACTTAATTATAAAGACTAAATAATATTATGTATAAATTTTTAATTAAATACAATTATTATATTATTTCTTCAATTTTAATATTAATAATAATAAATATAATAAGAAATTTAATTAATATATATACTTTAATATTATTCTTTTCTTTAATTTTTTATCTTTATAAAACGAATAAAAGACTTGTTAAAAGAATTATTTTAAAGATATTTTATAACAATAAACCTATTATTCGTTTAAATAATAAATTCTCAGCAGCAAAAAAAAGTCTAATAGGAATTTCTGAAATAAAAAAGTTAATTAAAGACAATGTAAACGCCGAGATTATTAATTATAAAAAAATTAAAATTGAAAAACAACTAAAGGCCGGAAATTATAAAGTGATTTTATTTGGAGCTAGTTCTAGTGGTAAAACCTCACTCGCAAGAGTAATTTTAAAAAGAATGATAGGAGAGACATCACCTACGTATGGTACAACAAAAAAAATTACGGAATATAGTATTAATATTTCTTTTTTAAAAAGGAAAATCAATATAATAGATACACCCGGTTTATTTGAAGCTTCGACTCAAGGAGCAGAAAGAGAAAGAGATACAATCTATAACGCATCGAAATCTGATCTTATAATTTTTGTAGTAGATCAAGATTTGAATAAATATGAACTATATCTTTTAAAAGAATTAATTAAAATAGGAAAATCAATAATAATAGTATTAAACAAATGTGATCTAAGATCATTAAAGGAAAATAATATTATTAAAGAAAATATAATTAATTTGATTTCAGAATTTTCTCGCGACATTAAAGTAATTAAGACAATAGCATCACCACAGTCTGTTCCGAATAATAAAAACAAACCTTCAAAGAAAAGAATTGAAGTTGATAGTTTATTTACTGAAATTTTACATATACTCGAGAGAGAAGGAGAAGAATTATTAGCAGATAATATATTATTCCAATGCAATGAACTAGGAAGTTTCAGTAAAAATATAATTAATAATCAGAGAGAGCAATCTGCTAGAAAAGTTATTAACAGGTATTCATGGATAACATCTAGTGTAATACTTGTTAATCCTTTACCAGCTATTGATTATTTAGCTACAAGTACAATTAATATTCAAATGATTCTAGAAATGGCAAAAGTATATGAATGTAAAATATCTAAAGAAAATGCCTCAGAATTAACAAAGAGTATTATTAGTGTTCTGGCTACATTGGGAATTGTGAAAGGTGGACTGAATCTAATTACTAATATTTTATCTTTGAATTTTACAACCCTATTTATTAACAAATCAGCGCAAGCAATAACTTCAGCATGGATAATAAGAATAGTTGGATTATCTTTTATTAAATATTTTCAACAAAATCAAAGTTGGGGAGATGACGGTATACATGAAGTTGTTCAAAATATTTATAATATCAATAAAAAAGAGGAACTTTTAGATGAATTTATTAAAGAAGCTATCAATAAACTTAAAAAAAATAAAAACTTTTCTAAAAGTAAAAAATTACCGCCATATTTTCTGAAAGGTTAGTTAAATACTCGTTTAGTTCTGTTCGAGAATCAAGTATAGTTATCAATAATAAATATATTACGCATATTAATATTGAGATAAATCCTGTAAAAATAGCTATAAATCTTGATCTGTTTTTTTTCATTTATATCTCATTTAAAAGTTTTGAAAGACTCAATATATGAGAATCTTGAGTGTTAGGATTACCTAAAACAGATCTAAGAAAAAATTTATTTTGATAGAAAGGCCTTGATAGCATAAATTTATTTTGTAATAAAACTTTTTTAGCATTATGTGTCCAGGATTCTGATTCAATCTTATTTAAGGTTTTAGGAATGAATGAAATTATATGAAGTGGACCTGAATAGATATCAAATTTCTGACTGTTAAGATTTTGTTCAAGTAATTTCCTTCTAGCTATAGATTCATTTAGTATTTTTTCAATTCCAGACTCCCCTAAGAATTTAATACCTAACCATAGTTTAATAATTTCTGCAGGTCTAGAACCTTGTATACCTAATTCACCCCTATTAATAAATTCATCATTTGAATCAAGATATGGTAGACCTGTTTGAAAGGTTTCTTGTAAAGATTTAATATTTTTTACTATTAACAAAGATGATGTTTTTGTAATTCCTAAAACTTTTTGAGGATTTATTGTTATTGAATTTGCGTTATGAATATCACCTATTCCCTTAATTTGTTTCTTTATCATAGAAAATATAGCTCCAATGGAACCATCAATATGTAGCCAAATATTATTCATATTACATATTTTTTTTATTTCTGATATTGGATCAATTGCTCCTCTCATAGTAGTTCCAAGAGTAGCAACAACGGCAAAGATCCTTTTCCCTATTTTTAAATGTTTTTTTATTTGATTTTCTAACTTTAAGGGATCCATTCTCCCACAATCATCAGTATCAATAATTATTATATTTTCTCTTTTCAATCCCATTATTCTTGCGCATTTTTTAAATGAGACATGAGCATCTCTACTAACTACAAATGCTGCATCAGGATCTGATTGAAACCCCGAGATATTTCTTGCGGAAACAAGAGCGTTTAAATTATTTAAAGTTCCGCCACTGGCAGCAATACCTCCAGCTTTATTTCCAAAGCCAAGCTTTAAGGCAAACCATTCACACATTTCCTTTTCTAAAATAGAGATGCTAGGGGATAGTTCTTTAGCTAAAAGATTATTATTAAGCGATCCTGCAACTAAATCTCCAATAATTGATACTGTTAGGGGAGGCGGATCTAAATGAGCCAAAGAACCTGGATTTGAAGGATTAAAAGAACTATAAACTAAATCATTAATTTCCTTTAAAAGGTTTTCAAAATTTTTGCCTTCTTCAGTAGGAGATGAGAATTTAAACTTAATATTATTTGCTAGTGGATCTAGTTTTTCAGAAACAGAAAACCATTCACATAAAAGATTTGATGTCTTGTTTAGCGCTGTAAATAATTCTTTATTTGGCCCTGATGGAGATGGGAAAAAATCTAAATTTTTCTTATTTAAATCTTTATTCATTAGTTTGATTTATTTCTAGTTAATTTTTATGATAAATTTATGGAAAAATTGAATAAAAAAATAAAAAATTCATTCCTAAGCAACAATCATAATTTATCAAATTATAATAATTGGATGAAGATTGTTTTAAGAAGAGCTTATGAAATAAGTAAATTTGAATTACCAATATCTGCTTTAATAATAGACGAAAAAGGGAGATGTATTGGAAGAGGTACAAATAAAAGGCAGAAGAACAAAGACCCCCTAGGTCATGCTGAATTAATTGCACTAAGACAGGCTGCTTGGATCAAAAATGATTGGAGGTTTAACGAATGCATTTTGATTGTAAATCTTGAGCCATGTACTATGTGTGCTGCGGCATTAGTTCAATCAAGAATGGGTAAAGTTATTTACTCTACAGGTGATTCCAAAAGAGGAGGCTTTGGAGGATCAATAGATTTATCAACACATATAAGTGCTCATCATAAAATGGAAATAATAAGTGGTATTTATGAAGAGGATTCTAAAAAGCTTTTAAAAGACTGGTTTAAAAAGCTGAGGAAGGAAAGATAGTAAATTTCTTTAATTCTGTGTCAAAAAGATTTAACAATTTATCTACATTTTCTTCATTAGAGTTATAACCCATTAAACCAACTCTCCAAACATTATTAGACAACGTGCCTAAGCCATTTCCAATCTCAACACCAAATTCATTTAATAAATGATTTCTAAAAGCTTCTCCATTAACTCCAGGTGGAATTTTAACAGTTGTAAGAGTTGGGAGCCTATATTCCTCTTTAACATGCATTTCCAAACCTAAATCTGACAAGCCCTTTAATAACTTATTTGAATTTTTTTTGTGTCTACTCCAAATCTTTTCTAAACCTTCATTAGCAATTAATCTTAATCCCTCTCTAATTGCGTAATTCATATTTACAGGTGCAGTATGATGATAAACTCTGTCAGAGCCCCAATACTTGTTCAATAATGATAAATCTAAATACCAATTTGGGACTTTTGTTTTTCTATTAGATAATTTACTTTCAGCTCTTTTATTCATAGTAAAAGGGGATAATCCTGGCGGACAACTAAGTCCTTTTTGACTACAACTATATGCTAAATCGATTTTCCATTTATCAATAAATAATTCAATCGCTCCTAAAGATGTAACAGCATCTACTAAAAACAAGCAATTGTTTTGTCTACATACATCTCCAATTCCTTCCAATGGTTGTAAAACTCCTGTTGAAGTCTCTGCATGTACTATTGCAAATATAGCTGGATTGGTCCTCTCTATCTCGTATTTTATTTCTTCAAACGTAAAAGCTTCTCCCCATTGCTTTTCAATAACAATAACTTCTGCTTTATATCGTGATGCCATATCCTCCAGTCTGTTACCAAAATAACCCTTTTTAGCAATTAAGATTTTTTCTCCTTCTTCAATGAAATTAGCAATTGAAGCTTCCATGGCAGCACTTCCTGTACCACTCATTGGAAGAGTCATTCGGTTATCACATTGCCATGCATACCTCAATAAATTTTGTACATCTGACATTAAATCTAAATAGACTGAATCCAAGTGGCCTATAGGATTTAAAGACAACGCTTTTAAAACCTCAGGGTGGGCATTCGAAGGTCCCGGTCCTAACAATAATCTATTAGGTACAATAGTATTATTTAGATTTGAAAGCTTCTCATTGTTTAAAGAAGAAACTAGCTTTGATTCTGTCAAAACCTTATTTAGTTATTAATTTAAATTAAACCAAAATTGCTACATAAATAATAATTCCTATAAGAAAATCAATCAATTTAAATAATTATCTTTACAAAAATTAAATCTAATAACTTGAAATACTCAAAGAAGGCTTCAAGTGTTGAAAAAAGTTATCGTTGATACAAAATTAGAGAGTTTAACTAATTAATTTCTTATATAGATATATAAAATTCAATGTCTAAATCTTCACAAGATGTCCTTAGTCAGATAAAAGATGAAAAAATTGAACTCATCGATCTAAAATTCACTGACATTCATGGAAAGTGGCAACATCTCACAGTAACTTCTGACATGATTGAGGAGGAATCCTTCAGCGAGGGACTGGCGTTTGATGGTTCTTCAATTAGAGGTTGGAAGGCTATAAATGCTTCGGATATGTCAATGGTTCCTGATGCATCAACTGCCTGGATTGACCCTTTTTATAAACATAAGACACTTAGCATGATTTGCTCTATTCAAGAGCCAAGGAGTGGAGAGCCTTATGATAGATGTCCCAGATCACTTGCTCAAAAAGCTCTAAGATATCTTGACTCTACTGGAATAGCAGATACTGCATTTTTTGGTCCAGAACCTGAATTTTTTCTTTTTGATGATGTTAAATATGACTCAAAAGAAGGGAGTTGTTTCTACAGTGTTGATACAATTGAAGCCCCATGGAATACAGGAAGGAGTGAAGAAGGAGGTAATTTAGGTTATAAAATTCAATACAAAGAAGGTTATTTTCCTGTATCCCCAAACGATACAGCTCAAGATATTAGATCTGAGATGCTTTTATTAATGGGACAATTAGGCATCCCAATTGAGAAACATCATCATGAAGTCGCAGGAGCTGGGCAACATGAGTTAGGAATGAAATTTTCGTCATTAATTAATGCTGCAGATAATGTCATGACCTATAAATATGTTGTAAGAAACGTAGCTAAAAAATATGGTAAAACTGCCACTTTTATGCCTAAACCTGTTTTTAACGATAATGGGACAGGCATGCATGTTCATCAAAGTCTTTGGAAAAGTGGTCAGCCATTATTTTTTGGTGAAGGAAGTTACGCGAACTTATCGCAAACAGCAAGATGGTATATAGGGGGTATTTTAAAACATGCTCCTTCATTTTTAGCCTTTACAAACCCAACTACCAATAGTTATAAAAGATTAGTTCCTGGTTTTGAGGCTCCTGTAAATTTGGTTTATTCTGAAGGGAATAGATCTGCAGCGGTAAGAATTCCACTTACTGGACCAAGTCCAAAAGCAAAAAGATTAGAATTCAGATCAGGAGATGCATTAGCTAATCCTTACCTTGCCTTTACCGTTATGTTATTAGCTGGTATTGATGGTATTAAGAACCAAATTGATCCCGGGGATGGGGTTGATGTAGATTTATTTGAATTAAGTCAAGAAGAGTTATCCAAGATTGATACAGTTCCATCATCTCTTAATGACTCACTTAATTCTCTTAAATTAGATAAAGAATACTTATTGGCAGGAGATGTTTTTAATGAAGACTTTATAGATAACTTTATTGAATTAAAGTATGAGGAAGTTCAACAATTAAGACAAAGACCACATCCACATGAATTCTTTATGTACTACGACGCGTAGTTATAAATAAAAACTTTATAAATCTTTTTGAGTATTTTTTTAATTATTTCTCAAAAAGATTTTTTTTTTGTTGAAATATATATATAAGTATTTATTAAATGGCAAGAGAATCCTTAACAAAAATTGCATATAAAACTCTTCAGCAAGGGAAAAGTATTGCAGGCTTGGCGCATAAAGAAATTAGTAGCAGAATAATGAATATAATTTCCCCTGACAATAAATTAAACAGCTTTGATTTAGATAAAAACTTATTACTTGATATACAAAATTCAATGGATATCCTCAGAGAAGAAGATTGGGATGATGCTGAAAATGGTATTTATCCACAAAAAATTTTATTTGATGAGCCTTGGCTTAGATATCTTACTCAATATCCAAAAGTCTGGTTAGACATGCCTAATACCTGGGAAAGGAGAAAGAAACAAAATTATAATGATCTTCCTAATAACATTGATAAAGAAAACTATCCTAATTATTACTTAAGAAATTTTCATCATCAAACCGATGGATATTTATCTGACTTCTCAGCTAGCATTTACGACTTACAAGTTGAAATACTTTTTAATGGCACTGCTGACTCAATGAGAAGAAGGATTTTAAAACCACTAAAAAAAGGATTGTCTAAATTTAATACCAGAAAAAATAGCTTAGTTAAAATATTAGATGTAGCAACTGGCTCAGGAAGAACACTTAAACAATTAAGAGCTGCATTTCCAAAGGAAAAGATATTAGGTATTGATCTGTCAGATTCATATCTAAAAGAAGCTAGTAGATTTATCTCAGATTGTGATGGAGACTTAATTGAGTTAATAAAAGCTAATGCTGAGAATTTACCCTTTGAAGATAACAGTATGCAAGCTATCACATGTGTATATTTATTTCATGAATTACCCAGAACGATAAGAGAAAAAGTACTTAAAGAATTCTTTAGAGTTTTAGAACCTGGAGGAGTCTTAATATTGGCAGACTCTATACAACTTAAAGACTCACCAAAGTTTACAAGTATTATGGAAGGT
>CETG01189613.1_pt1 | contig 13548 bp, 12 predicted proteins | sample 361471 | NCBI WGS metagenome assembly CETG01 (sample SAMEA2622696, study PRJEB7988) | marine metagenome | isolation source: saline water (ENVO:00002010), including | reverse complement strand
AACTTTCGCTCATAGTTCGCCAGGACTAGTCATGCTGAACCTTTTTGGCGGACACCCTCTCCGTTTTTTTGAGGTGACAGGAGGTGCCCTCAAGTGCCAAAAGGTAACACTTCCTCGTCATATCAACGAAAAATCAACTAATTAGGCAAAAGTTAGTGCCACTAAGTGCTATTTCGTGCCAACTGGACAACCACCCTCTCCGGTTTCAACTTGTTAAAGCTATCTAAATACGAGCAAGAACTTAGCATTAACAGCTAATTATAATGCTTACCTTCTTTAAAAAACAGGTCTTTAGAATTTATTATTAAGCTTGATATAGGATTGCATTACGGAGCAAGGGTCTTCTAGTTTTATTGGAAGAATAGAAAGATTTTGATCAGTATTCATCATAGGTAAACGTGGGCATATGAAATTAATCGATGTAGTTTCATTCAGCTTTCTGCATATATCTTCTCCTTTGATTTTTGCTTTAATATATTCCTTGAAGATTAGTAATTCTTTATCAACGAAGATTGTAGATGGATAAAAGAACGTTTCTATATTATATCTTGTTGCGATATGTGCTAGCTTCTCAAACCCGTTAATATAATATTCGCAATATTTTAAATACAGCGATTGATTGAAAATCTTAGACCTATTTTCTCGAATTTTTGGAGAAGCAAAATAATATATTTGGTTAAAAGAAGTTAGATCTAAATCTCTCATTTGGTCTACTAGAACATCTAATTTCTTAATATCGCATTCTCCACCCCAGTAGTTTATATCAGATTTAATCTGAATAGCATCCTTTTCTCCTTTATTGTAAGTAATTAAACTTGATCCTCCTCCTACAGCAATTAACTTTGCAACAGTCGAACCTAAACCTCTAGACCCACCTAATATAAAAGCTTTTATATTTCTAAAGTCTTTGTGCTCAACTTTTTTATGAATTTCTGCACATGAATTTGTAGTAATCTTAAGTGGTCGGAAATATGCTTCAATAATTGCTTCAAAAGATGGATATTTGCATAATATTTTTATAAGTCTTAGCCTGGAATCTGATGCTATTACTTCTATATAAGAATTTAAGTTAAATTTATAAAGATCTATTTTTATACTTTTATATAACGAATTCATTCCAGGAATTTGCATTCCTATGATTTCTGATAAAGAAGCTAATTCGCATACCATACCTTCTCCTAATGAGTTTCTTAAATGTGGAAATAACTGCTTAGATAATTGCTTGTCGCCATAAAAATAAGCCTCAAATCTCTTAGATAATACGATGTCACATTGATTTAATATGTTTGGTAGTTTTTTGGATTCTTTTTCTGGAATTCTAAGATCAAATATATGAAGATTATCTGAGTCACTTAGTGTTAATTTTATATTAACACATTTAATTTCATCAATAGTCAATGAAATAGTAGTTGTTTCTTGATTATATGTATAGATTACTGCTTGATTCAAAAATATAGGTTTCAGGAATGTAACATTAATAGATTGGATTGTATATGAATACTTACTAGCAAAACATTCTAAACTCCAAAGTAAGCTATGAACGCCATGAACTATACATTCACCTGAGATTGTTCTTCTTGCTTCTAATTCAGAAATGTGTATGGGATTAAAATCTCCAGAAAAACGTGCAAATATCTTTTGATCAGATATTGTAAATGATCTAATTTTGGGATTTATTCTGCTTTCCCTAGGCATATAACTTGATTAAAACTAGATAAAGTTAAATCAATAATAAAGCTTATTCAGAGAATTCAATCTCTAATCCTTTCTTTTTTAATATTTCTAAGATTGCTTTAACATTATTAAAAAGAGGCATCTCCAGTAAATCAAATTTACAATCATATTTATCTTCTAGGAATGCGATTAAATTTATAGTTCCCATAGAGTCCCATTCTTGGAAGTCATTCGATGACGATTCAGCATTAAGTTGATCATCGTCTAAATTCAAAGCAAATTCAATATCTTTTATAATAGCTTGAGTCTTTATTGGCTGTTTTCTATCTCTATACATTTAGTTTCTTTTTTATTATATTCTCTTATCCTAGCATTAAATTTAATTCTTTGTTTTGTTCTTTGGGTGATTTTCATCCCAGCATTTAAATAAAATTCAGATGCTGGTTCTGAGATGTTCTTAATCTCATAATATGATAATAAAAACTCAAATGGTAAGTCTTTAATTAGATCAATCACATAATTAAATAAGGAATATTCAATCCCTCTCCCTAACACCCTACAACTCACTAGGAAATGTACTATTTCTATATTTAATTTGTTAAAGTGTAAACCTATTAATGCTATTTCACCATGATGTGTATAAATGTCTTCAAGGGAAAATACTATATATTTAAACTTGTCTGAATTCATTCTTGCTTGTAATTGATTTATTGTTAAACGTACCCCAGTTAAATTAAATTGATTAGTCTTGTTAATTAACTGATGAGCCCTTTTTAGATTATTTGGGTTTAATGATTTAGATTTCAATTTAAGCTTTAAAGAACGAAGAAAATCCTCCTTGCTGGAGAATTTCGATCTTGTTTCATTTGCTTCCTTTAATCCTAAGTAACTATTGGCTCTTAAAATGTCACCACTAGTTAATGAATGGTGAATATCAGACTCTAAATCCAGGAGTGATTGTAATAAAATAACAGGAGAGGAATCTTCATTTAGTATTGTGAGATTAATATTTGAAATTGCCATTTCTTCTCTCTCAATCTCCGAATCATCGAGGAAATAGATACCATTTTGTGATAGGTTATGCTCTTTTAATATCTCGACTAGACTTTCATGTTTTGCACCCCATGACGCAGATAGAGCCAATAATTTATCTTCCCTTATGATTCCTTCAGGATGCCTTAAACCTAATTGAGCATCTTCTAGTGAATTTTTGCTTATCGCGATTAGTAGAACACCATACTTATGCAAGCGCATCAGTGAATTCTGAATATCTCTATATACATTCCCTGGGAAATTATCTCCTATTTGAATACCATCTATACCATCTTCTCCAATGACTCCTCCCCAAATTGTGTTATCTAGATCGAACACAACAATCTTAGGTTTTTCTCGGATATAGTTTAAAATTATTTTCATAATGCACTTAGAAATTAATTCACCTGTCTTTACTCCTAATGGCAAAGAGCCATAATAATAATAACGAGGATCTATTTTTACCAATAAATCACTAGGCAATGGAAAAAATCTTAAATTAGAATAATTTTCCTGTAGATTAATAAAGTATGAATTCAAATAAGCTTTTAATTCTACTGCTCTCATATGATTTGAAAAATTAGGACTCTCTAAAACAGAAATTGGTTCTATAATAAATACAGCTTTTGAATATTCACAAATAATAGGAAGTTGATGTCCTAAAAAATCTCTTATTCTTTTTATAGAATCTTTGTAATTAAGGCTTGAAGCGCCAGCTAACCTAGATAAATCTTCTTGAGTAAGTAGAATAAATGTAATAGGTAATTCATCATATAAGGATTTAAACTGAATTGCGGTTTCTCCTAAGGAATTGTACTCTCCAATATGTATTTCTATATCATCTATATTTTCTTCTCTTAATTCAGACAATAGATACTCATTTAAACCATTTATATTAAATGTATGAAGGATAGAAATATGCTTAAACATTATAAGAAAGAATCTCCATGAAGGGACGAAAGTAAATCTTGCTCATTGAGTTTTGAGAAATAAGATTGTCCATTCAAAATTAAATTTGATGTTTTCTGTTTTTTTATATGAATGAAGCTTACACATTTTAGTGGAGGATTAGAATCTATAGAGCGAATATATAGCCTGATCGCCCCACTGCTTAAGCAATTTAGCACTAATCGACTTCTACATTTTTCAAGAATCTGCAGGAAATCAATCTTCTTATAGGTCGAATCTGCAATTGTACATGAACGCCATATATGATTAAATCTTGTAGTTATTAATAGACTAAACTCTTCACCATTTTTTTTCTTAAGCGCACAAAAATTAAGTCTAAAACCTTTGATAAGAGAATCCAAATATTTTGACAGAACATTGCACTCCCAATCAATAGTAGTACTATTTGGTTCTTTCATGTAGTTTGACTTTCTTAATTGAATATGATTTTCAAGTTTAATCTTAATGCTACTATAACATTTTTTATAGTAAAATATAGGCAAAAGTACTTTGATTATTCGAATAAAGATATTTTTAATTAATGTGCTCGAGGCAAAAATTATAAGCATTGGCAAGTAAACGGGATTCAATAGATAAGTATGAAGAAATATATTTTGCTGGGCCTCCACAAAACCAACTCTTTTATATAGAGCAGAACCTTTTTTGTTTGCCGTGCTTGCAATGAAATGATCGTTTTTACGAGAACATATAGATACAAGAATATTAAATAGCAGGTTCCCAGAATCTTTATATGAAATCATTCTATGCATTGCATAAATAATTACCTTTTTATTATTAAATATATAAGACCTTTTAATTAGGCTAATCGAAGCAACTGGCACATTTTTTTTACGCTGTACAATTGATAAGTCAACTAAATCAAGGTAATCATTTTTATTAATTGAACACCACAATGATCTTCTACTACCTCCTAAACCCCAAAGTCTTAGAGCAACAGATTTATCTTCTTTTGAGGTAATCAGATCATTCATATTTTTCACTAAACCTGTACTTTATAAACTAAGCCTTTGTATTGAGACATCGCCCCCTTCAGGAGCCTTAACGGAATTTGGATAATTCAATTAAATCCTCGTTTATATTATAATCAACATATTTTATCAGAAGTCAACTATGCCTGGCTCTATGTCTTAATGGTTGATTAAATACATGGCTTTATGATTACTTCTTTTCTTAAGAATAGAAATTTGGCTTTAAAGTTGACTTTCTTAAATCCCTACAACCAATTACACATAAATCTAGCAAATCTCGAAAATATTTCTTTAGACAAGTATAACTTTTTACATAATCATATGATAAGTACGAAAATCTCAGATGTCTAAAAGAGTAGGAACAAATAAATAGAGAATTTTCTCTGACCTCGAAAATTTCTTAGAATAATTAGTAAGGGGAGGGGATAAACCCTCTTTTTATATGCCTAATGAGTTGTATATGCAGTCAATGCCGTCTAAAAAATATGGTGGTGTATTTAACGAATGAATTGGTAAAAGTGTTTGGTATCCAAATAGTCCTAATATTACATTTCATAAGCAATACAAGCCCAAAGAATTAGGTGTTCGATTAACAAACGGGATCAGCTATTTGGCCAAAGAACTAGTAAGTGGTAAAAAAGGTGGTACAAACAACTCGTCAAGAACTTAGTTATTGCTGGCTTTTTGCAGCTTTAGTGAGTTTCCCTACCTATCCTCATTCTGACGCCGTTTAATTTGATAGTCTCAAGTTAGTAAGGCTTCAAAGTTTATCAAGCATGCAAGCAACAATACATCAACCAGATTTCATGCCATGGATTGGTTTCTTTAATAAGATAGCTAAAAGTAAGAAATGGGTTGTTCTAGATCATGTTACTAATAATCCTAGATCGGCAGGATTATTTAAGCGCACAAGAATATTAATAAATGGTTCGACCTTTTGGTTATCTCTTCCTATTTGCCGTCCTAACAATGCTGAAGAGATAGGTATGCCAATAAACGAAATGAAGTTAAATCTAGCAAACTATAAATCATTTGAGAAGCTATATAAAACCATAAGAATGGCTTATAAGTCTTCTCCATATTTTGATAAGCATTTTGAATTAGTTCAAGAATATTTTGAAGATAAAAGTCCAATGCTGTTAGACAGAAATATGAAGTTTATTAAAAGCATGATGAAAAAGCTATCGATCAACACAGAAATTATTTTCAGTTCAAAACTAAATTTAAGTTCTAAGAGCAATGAAATGCTTATAGATATTTTAAATTCTATAGATGCTAAAACTTACCTATGTGGGACGGGCGCAAGTTCATACCAGAAAGATGAATTGTTCTATAGAGCCGGAATTGACATAAAATATAATAGATTTAAAGAGCCTAAATATAAACAAATGTATAGCAATAAACACTTCTCAGGTCTCTCTATAATTGACTCTTTATTTATGGTTGATATTGATACATTGAGTCAATGGGTCCACGATGCTTAAGCTTAATTAATCACTCATATAATATTATTTAATATAGAAGCTATTGATATCGGTATTATAGTTTCATTTTTCAACTTGTTGGCTTAGGTATTTGATTTCGTTTTTCAACCAAATGTTTAAAGGAGTAGGAATATAACCTATTACTCTTTGCGCTTTTATAGATGACATACTCCAAAAGGATGGTTCGATATTACCTTTTTTAATTATACTCTTACTATCTAATAGATAAATTATCTTTTCTGCTAATTCGACTAATTCTATATCCTCAGCTCCTGCAATATTAAGTATTTGCATGCTATTTAATCTTTTGCTATTAACAATCAACAAAATGGCTCTAACAGCATCAGAAATATGTAGAAAAGAGAACCTTGAATATGGAGAAGGAATCGATATACTCTCAGATAATAAAGCTTTACTTATAAATGAAAATATTGCACCAGACCTCCTATCTCCTCCATGCACTCCAGAAAGTCTCAATATATAAAGTGATCTTGAGGAATCACGGGACAACCATTCCTTGCATAACTCCTCCGCTCCAAGTTTATGTACCCCGTAAAAATCCTCTGGTTTAACAAGGTCTGTTTCTGAAATTAAATTTGAAGAATCAGATCTTTTTTTATTTGCATAGACTGAGATTGTTGATATAAAAATACAGTTTAAAGTCTTACTAGAAGTTAAAGCGGAAAGTAATGTCTTAGTAGCTAAGAGATTTTCCCTATTGGATCGAATCTGCTCTTCTCTAGTATTACAATATGGGATTGCTGCAGCACAATGAATCACAAGATTTGGCCTGAAGCTTTGTAGAACTCTATATATATTCTTTGTATCGCATAAATCTATTCTTTCAAAGTTATAATTGATTGTTTCTTTAAGAGGTTTAGATCTACTAATTGCTAATACAATATGATTATTCCTTACAAGCTCTTCAACCAAATATTGGCCTAGATAACCTGAAGCACCAGTCACACAAACTTTCATTGTTGATCTATCGCCTGAAATAATCTCTCAATAACAATGTCAATTTCACTATTAGTTAAATTAACATACATCGGTAGGCAAATTGATCGCTCAAGCGTTTCTTCGGAATTTTTTAGCCCTTCCTGAGATAATGACCGAAAAAGTACTTCCTTATGAATTGGAGGATATATTGGCTTGCATTCCACACCGTTTTTAGTGAGAATATTCCTCAGTTTATTTGCATTTAATTCTGGATGACAAAATACTGGAAATTGAAACCAAGATGGTAAGTTATCCTTAGATATATTTAAGCATTTGAATTCTCTTGAACTTTCTAGTCTTTCCAAGTAAATTTTTGCTATTTCTCTACGTCTTTTTAAATTCTCCAAAAGATAACTAGTTTGACGATAACCAACAGAACTACGAAATTCATCTAGAAACCAATCACTACCCTGAAGTGATACTTCGCCAGTTATTTGGTTTGTTCCAAATAGTCTAATGTCTCTTGCAAAATCTGACAATTTCTTATCATTTGTGGTCAAAATACCACCTGTTCCAGCGGTAATTACTTTCGTAGGATAAAAACTAAATATACCTACATCTCCTAAAGAACCAGCAACCTTTCCATCTATTCTTGCTCCATGAGCATGAGCGGCATCTTCGATTAGAAACAAACCATTCTCTCTGGCAAATGATTGAATTTTTTGATACTCACTACCTATATAACCAGTCAAATGAACCCATATTATCGCTCTGGTTCGTTGTGTAAGTTTTTTCTTCAAGTCTTCAATATCAAAAGTTAATGTATCGGGGTTGATATCAACCAAAACAGGTGTTCCTCCTTCCATCTGAATAGAACTCACATCTGTAATAAAGCTTGCCGCAGGTACAAGAACTTCTCCTCCTGCAATATCTATATACTTAAGAGCAATTTGAAGACCGGCTGTGGCACTAGTTATTGATATTGAGTAGTTTGCAGAAGTTATTTTAGAATATTCTTTCTCGATTAAATTTGCGTACTTGCCTAACATTAGTTTCCCCGAAGACATAACATAATTGATATCCTGAATTATTTCTTCTCTCATCTTCTTTGGAAACCATGGCCTAGTATTTGGAATAATTTTCATAATTAAATCAAATTATTACTTGGGAATAGAAAAAGAATTATTCATAGAGCGGTCGGATATTGCTCATTAAGCGATTTAAAGGTAAAGGCAAATCCAGGGTGCATCATAAGGAATATTTAATTAGATATTAGCTCATCTTGTTAAAATCTCTTATGAAATTATTTTTTCTTTGCTAAAATTTCGAATAATGCATTTTTCCATATAATTCCTCAGCGGAAAATGGAAGTCTAATTGAATCAGGCTTCATTTGCGTAAAAACCTCGCCAAATGCACAAAGGCTTTCCAAATCAATTGATTGCAAATTTCCTTTTACTCCAGATAAAGGCATGAATTACCTTCTTTGTAATCCCTTTTAATAAAACCAATTTTAAATACTTCATTTATTTCTAATTCTTCTATTTTTGAATTAACCGCAATTTAAATAATTTTTCCGTTGGGAGAGGGAAAAAGAACTTTTCTCTATATTTCAGAATTACAATAAAAAATTATAAATGTGTTTAATAATTATGATATAGTATAAAAGTAAATTATATGAAAAGGAACTTCTAAGAAATGAAGGTGGCTCTGCTAGGTAATACATGTAATAATAACTTTGCCTTATTAAGGTATCTATTAGATCTAAATATTGATGCGCATTTATATCTCTACAGCAATGAAGGTAAATCTCATGAGAACCCTATACATGCTCCTTCATGGGACTCCGTTGATATTAAACTTTACCAAAAAAGTATCTCATGCTTAGATATTCCGAATGGTCTAGTTTCGGTAATAGGAAGGCCAGATAAGCTCACCTTGCCTCTGGATCTTAGCAATTTTTCTAATGAATTATCTGAATATGATATTTGTGTTGGTTCTGGACTGACACCTGCAATATTCCGGAGAATGAATAAGGTATTGGATATTTTCTATCCATATGGAGTTGGAATTGAATGGCTAGCTGACAACGAATGCAAAAAGAAATTGGAAACTTTAAACTTGCAATGGCCACTGAGGAAATTACTCTTCTACACTCAACTTGATGGTCTTCGAAAAACACGAAAAGTAATAAATTGGTTACCAGGAATAACAGAAGATACCTTGAAGAAATATTCCATACCTTTTTCTTATCTTCATATACCTGCGTACTACTTAGAATCTAAACCTATATCAGGAATTAATGAGAGAAAACATCTAGATAAAACTCTTTTAGAAAAGATATCTAATAAACAAACGTTTAAAATATTTTCATTTATGCGACATATTTGGGTATTCGATAAAAATAAGAATGACATTTCAACTTGGCCAACCTGCAACAAGAATAATAATCTATTAATAATTGGTTTCAAGCACTTTATAGATCAAAACATAACTAGAGAATGCAAGCTGTTTCTTTCTAGTTGGGGCGATAATGTAGAGGATAGCAAAAAGCTCATAGCCGAGCTTAATCTGCAACCATATATAGAGTGGATACCTTTAATGCCTAGATCAATTATTACTTACATATTATCTGAATACGCTGATATGGCTGTAGGAGAATTTATAATTTCTCCTGGTGAATCATGGGGTTCTACAGCTTGGGAGTGCATTGCTCATGGAGTTCCTTTTATGCAATCAGTAAACTATAAAAAGCATGATTTCAAAAATTTATGGGGATATGATCTACCACCACAAATTTTAAATGTGCAAAATAGTGATGATGTAACTAGGCACATAAGTGACATATTTAATCAATCACGCAATGGAAAAATAAAATGTCCTAAAAACTCAATTTGGTTCAAAGAATATAATGGGCATGCACTTGCTAAGGAATGGATTAAGTTATTTAACCATATAATTCTACAAAAGAATAAAGTTTGAGAGAAATTATTAAAAGCTAATTAGACTTACATAAGGTGTTTCCATAGCAGTCTAAAAACACTGAATTTGTTTCTAATACAGTGCATTATATAATTCTTATTTAACAATGAAAAAAAATCATAAACAAATTATCTCAATATTTTGTGACCAATTGATTGATATCTTAAAACTCTTTTATTCTTGATTACCGTGGTAATTGTTTGGAATGAATGCAGAGTGAAATTATTCTCTTACACCAAAATGATCCAGGGGGCTCCTAGACCCCTGGATCATTAAATAGAGTTTTTATTGTGCTTATTTTTTTACGCATATAATTTCATATAAAGCAGTATATGAATCATATTCCGAGATTGCGAATGGATAGGTACCTCTACCTTCTTCATTAGTTGTCAATCCATCTCCACAAACGGAGATGATTTCGAAGCCTATAAGGCTTAATTTATCTAAAATTATATCTTGAGGAATATACATTCCATCATTGGAGGAGGATTTATTAAATTTTTTATTCGCAAGATAGGAATTGGTATTCTTTATGCATTCAATTGCCCATTTCCTGGAGTCATAACATTTATTCTCTCCATGTTTATTTTCTATTAGATATATCATCCATCCCAAATCATAACAACTTAAATAAAGTTTACCTTTGGTTTTGAGCATAGAATAAAATGATTGAATAGTTTCTAGAAAAGGTGTTAACTCTAATGAGGAATATGAGAAGATTGCATCAAATGTATTTAGATAATCTCCTTCCATCTCAGCAATAGTGTTGCAAATATAATTATTATTTTTTAATGAAAGCCTTTTGCTTAAGGCTTCGCAGAACGCTATCCTTTTTGGTTCAATATCTACGCCTAATACATTATTATTTAGACATTCAAGTGCTATAGACCATTGACCATAGCCACAACCTGCATCTAAGACTTTACCTTTTTCATTAAAACCAATCCCAATTAACCTCTCGATATAGGGAGATAAGTCACCTCCCCTATAGTTGCGCTTAAGAAAGCCTAACTCAAAGTCATCTTTGATATCTAGCTTATTTACTGTTAAATCTACAGCATTATTAATATTGTTTTTATCGGAAATTATTTTGCTAACAGGAATATTCATCTTTGAGCATACTAACCTTTTAAAGGGGGGATTTTATGTGACTATTTAATTTCCTTGTGAATAGTCATTCTATTGAGTTGTGGGGAGAACTTTTTAAGTTCCAATCTTTCAGTTGTATTTCTGCGGTTCTTTTCAGTGGTGTATCTTGACACTCCAGGAGAACGCTTTTCAGAATCGGGGACGGTGCGACATTCAGTGCATTCTAGTGTTACTACAATCCTAGTACCTTTCTTAGCCATAATTATAAATTCCGTTTTAGGGAGTATTTGCGAGTTATCCCCATCTTACAACCTTTTGGCGCTTTAAAAGAATAACTCTCTAATTCATTCAAATTGAACTCTCATATCAAATTATAAAAAAAGGGTTCAAAGGCTTTTTCCCGTAGAGATAGAGTGCGTGTTCCCTTTTTTTTCGCCAGGAGGACTTCCCCCAGTTGAACTAGGTGTTTTTGTTCACATGACAGCACTTATTGGCCAAGTAAAAAGCCACCATTGACATAGCGCTCATGAAATTCCTATGAGAGGGATGACATACTTCTTCTCTGCACAACGGGAACTTTTGGATGAATTGCAAAGAATTCCCATAAGGCGCTGTAGTTGCATTGAAAAAAATAATCCGATGTTTTTTCAGGAATAGCTATGAAGTCCCTACTGAATGATCACCCTCTCTTTATTTTTCATTTGATTTTTACATTTACTTAGAATAAGCAAATACATCTGATCTGTTATTTTAACAATCATATTAGTTATGGATGTTATATAGATGAAATCAAAATCATAAGTAGTTATAATTCTTATAATGTATTTTTCAGTAACTTAAATGCCCTTGTTTGAGACAGTAACTGAAGGGAAGTAAAAGGTAGCCTTTTTTAGAATTTGGCGCAATTATATCTTTTATTCGCACCCATATTATCAAATAAATCAAAAACATATGGGATCATATTCCTTTTAAAGAAAAGATAGTTGATAATATGGCTTTAAAAAAATATAGATAATTTGGTTATGTCTAGAATACTTTTATTAGCAAACAAATCCTATAATTCTTCAGAAGTTGTGAACAGAGGCCTAGCCACATGAACTTTAATTTGGTTTTTGTAAAAGATTGAGGTATGATGTATCATATTTATTTATACTCTGAATTGGTGGCAATTACCTCAGAAAAAGAGAATCTCAAAGAAAAGATATTTCGCGTTTACAAGCGTGATGGTTTTGTATCTTTTCTACGCATATCATTTGTATCCGTTCTAAACCACTTACTAGTCTTCAAAAGGAGTGTAAAGCATAAGATAGATTTAATTAAAATTAAAAAACGAACTTTAGAATATACAGATAATCAAAAAGATCTCACAAAAGCCCTTACAAATGCTTGCGGCTATATTTTTAATTCACGAGTGCATGGCGATATAGCAGAATTTGGGACTTGTTCAGCTAGATCTTCGGTAGCATTAGCAGTTTCTTGCGATTGGTTTAATAAGAATTATGCGGATCAAAGCCTTCAACCAAAGAAAAATCTTCATTTTTTCGACAGCTTCGAAGGATTTCCTGAGGCGGTTTCTGAAATAGATAAATCATCTATTCATGTAATTGGAGGCGAGTGGGGGAAAGGTAGAGCTAATTATCTAACATTAAGTCAATTCAATCGCATATTAAAGAGAAGTATAAATAAGAAGTTTTTCAATATTTATAAAGGTTGGTATAGTGATACTTTGAAAATAGTAAATAATGATATTAAATTTTCTTTAATACATGTAGATTGTGATTTATATCAATCTACTATTGATGCATTAGATCCTTTGTTCGAAAGAGGTCAGATATCTTTAGGAGCTATTCTACTCTTTGATGATTGGTATTGTCATTCAACTGATATGGCAAGAGGAGAGAGAAGGGCATTTGAAGAGCTTTGCGATAAATATGAAATTAAATATTCTGAAAAGGGTAGTTATTCAAGAGAATGTAATCAATTAATTATAAACAGTTATAAGCCAAAATTAAATAAAAGAGAAGATATAACTGGACAGTAATATTATTTTATGATGAATAATCCAAAGATTGAAATGTACTCTAATACCTCTAAATATATTAAAGAATTAGTAGAAATATTCAAGACAACTTCAGATAAAAGGAAAGCACATAAAAACTCTTTTAATATTCTCAAATCAATGACATACAAAAAAGAGATATTGTCTGAAATTATTGAATTAAACCTAAAGAGTAAAAATTTTATTTCAAGGAAGCATTACCCTGTATTAGATTTACCTATATATCGAAATTCTGACTTTCATCTTGTCGCAAACTGTTGGCTTCCTCTGCCAGGTAAACAAACGAATATTACAACCAAGTCACTTCATCACCATGGGACAATGTTACTCACATCTGCGACATCTTTTGGTCC
>CETG01150695.1_pt1 | contig 13570 bp, 14 predicted proteins | sample 361471 | NCBI WGS metagenome assembly CETG01 (sample SAMEA2622696, study PRJEB7988) | marine metagenome | isolation source: saline water (ENVO:00002010), including | reverse complement strand
GGCCAAGAAGACGACTACGGCCAAGAAGACGACTACGGCCAAGAAGAAGCCAACTTCGAATAAGAAGGAGGCTTCGAAGAAATCTAATACTAAGTCAACAGCAAAATCGCCTGCTATTACTAAGACTGGAAAATTGAGAGCTAGTGCTGTAAGAGTAATAAGACCTGGTAATAATTAATGGGAAGAATAAAGTTAGAGAGTAAGAGATTTCTTTCAATGAAAGCATTTGTTCTTATCCTTCTACTTTTGCAAGCATGTTCTTCTGATCAGATAGGCAAGCAATTAGCCTCTAATTTTGAGGACCCTCAAGACTCTCCATCGATAGATAGATCTGAAAATGAATCAAATAAGGAATTGTCTTTAAGTAAGAAAAATAAAGATAAGACAGAAAAAAAGGAAGGAAGGGAAAATCTTAAAAAGAACAAAGAATCTAAGGCTGCTTTAGCAATGAAAAACAAGAATTCAAGAGAAGTTGTTAAAACAAATTCGTTAGAAGTTTCTTCTTTTAAGAAGGGCTTTACCTCTTTTAAACCTAAGCCATATCGAATAATAATCAAACTTTTTGGGGCGAATCCTTCTGCTCCTGCTGAAATAGTAACTAATGTACTTAGAAAGGCTGGTATCGAATTCGAAGTTGAAAAAATTGAACGAGTCAATCTTCAATCTAATACCTCATCCTCTAAATAAATGAGAATTCTTACTAGTTAAAAAATGCCCAAGTTTAGCAAAAAAAATAAATCCATAGCAACACCTATGAGCCCAAGAATGGCTATAAAGATTGTTGAAACTTCATACTTGGCAGCGGCAGCTTCATTGATATGGATAGCTCTTTATTACTTACCTTTTGGAGGAGCCCTTTTCAGACTCGCATTACCTTTGCCTTTAGCGTTGTTGCATATTAGAAGAGGCCCAAATGCGGCTTTAGAGGGTTTGTCTTTAGCAGTTTTACTTTTGATTGTTTTAATGGGGCCTGTACGAGGACCTTTGATATTGTTCCCCTATGGATTCCTTTCGTTTTGGCTTGGGTGGTGTTGGTATAAATCTTATAATTGGTGGTTGAGTTGGTTCGTTGGAGCTTTTATTGGTACTTGCGGTTTTCTTGTAAGAGTTTTTGTTCTTTCTATATTGGTTGGAGAAAATCTTTGGGTGATAATCACTAGAGCAGGTGCGTCATTACTTGAAAAGTTTATTAATATTTTTAATTTACCATTAGCCCCTGACATGTTTCATGTGCAAATAGTTGCAATACTTCTAATTACATTACAGGAGTTGGTATTTGTAATCTCCTTACATGCATTGGCATTTTGGATTTTTCCAAGACTTAAAGCCTCAATGCCAGAACCTCCACAGTTATTGAATGGACTTGTTTCTCTTGATCCTCTCTGATGAATAGTTGATGGATAATAGATTGCTACCTATAGAAACGCTTTCTGGATGTAAGGCTTTTGGCACAGGTGTCACATTATTAAAAGTTAATCAAGTAATTAAAAAGTTGAGTCATTTAATAAATGACTTGACATTCTTATTGGTTCTAGCTGGTTCCAGGACAGCAGAAGTCGAGGGTATCTCATGGGCTGGGTTGTCAGTTGAATCACGTCGCTATACGTCTATAGCTGATGCTGAACTTCTTTTGAAGGGACCATTGGCATCCAGGTATTGGCCTTTGCCCCCATTACCTGGTGGTGTATCTCCTTCTTTGATTAGTTATGTCGCAAATAATTTTCTTGGACTTGAACCTATTGTTATTAACGCTGGATTAATTCATACTCCACCATTCCCTCATCTCTTAATAGAAGATCCCTCTATAGGACCATCGAATTGTATAAGTACTGGTAATGCGATGAGCTTCTCTAGAGTCGAAGTATTGTGGAATGCCGGTCTTGAAATGGGATTGAGATTAAATCAACCTATTTTGTTGACTGAATGTGTCCCTGGCGGCACGACAACAGCTCAAGCAGTTCTCTCAGGGCTCGGATTGGAAGTGACAAATTTAATTAGTGGAAGTGTTCTTAATCCACCTAAATCCCTTAAGAAAAATTTGGTTAAAAAAGGTTTATCAGCTGCTTGTTTAGGTCCCAACCCTTCCTCTAAAGAATTATTGTCTGCAGTTGGAGACCCTTTTCAAGTTTTTACTGTCGGACTGTTGATTGGAGCTAGACGTGTTGGTCAGACTGTGATTTTAGGTGGCGGTAGTCAAATGCTTGCAGTTTTAGCCATGGCTCTTTTGGAAGTGAATGCAGACTTAAGATCAGATTTTGTTGAAGATATTGCAATTATGACGACATCTTGGTTGGTAGAAGAATCCAATCCCTTGTCAGAACAGAGAAGTTCTTTTGTTGATTTAATGGAGATTATTGCTGATTATTTTCATGTAAGCCTGATGGGTTTTGCTAGTGGATTACGTTTTCACGGAAGTGCTCGAAAGCTATTACGGGATTATGAGATTGGTTATGTTAAAGAAGGAGTAGGAGCAGGAGCACTTTCTTTCTTGGCGCAGTTAAAAGGTATTAGTTTAGATGAATTAGTTAACTCATGTGAGTTAGCAGTAGACCAGTTGCCGTTTAAAAATGAAACATAATTTTTATTTGGATTTAGAAGTTTAAATTATGAGAAATCTTTACTTTGGGAGAAGAAAGTTTTTAAGTATAAGCCTTCTAGCAACTCTAGTTGGTCTTTCTGGTTGTGGCTTCTCTAGAAATAGACGTACTTTATATGCTTTTATTGATTCTTTACCTAAAGAACTTATACGTGAGTTGCCAAGTCACTGGCAGTATAAAACCCTTGAAAATAATCTTTCTGTAGAAACAGTTGATTTTCGGTCGAAAGAATTCGCAACAGATATGCTTGCCATTGGAGATGGATGGTTAGGAGCCTTTCAACCAGAGGATTTCCTATCACTTGAAGCAGATGAACTTTTCTCTCGCCTGAATAACCAAGCAGGTAAATTTTTAAATGCTCTTGAAGATGGTTATCAGAAGAAAATTTTGCCTATAGGAGTTAGCCCTTGGGTGATGGTCTTCAGGAATAGTGATACTTTGATCGATAAAGCAAAAGAATCTTGGGAAGTTCTATTAGACCCAGCATTAAAAGACCAAATTATTTTACCTAATAGTCCGAGACTACTCATTTCGTTAGTGGATAAAATTAGAGCTCCTGATCGCTTGCAAGAATTGCGCTTACAAGCTAAAACCTTTGATGATCGAAATTCTTTGAATTGGCTTTTGTCAGGGAGAGCTAAAGTTGCAGTTTTACCTCTTCAACGTTGTATGAGTAGCTTAATTAGAGATCCACGCTTAAATGTAGCTTTACCTGAAGAAGGGGCTCCTTTAAATTGGACTTTATTAATGAGACCTTTTTCTTCTCAAAACGCTACTCCACTTTCTTGGATTGAAGAATGTTGGCAATTCCCTGTTAAAGATAAATTGCTTGCAAAAGGATGGATACCACCTATCGATTATTCAGAATTCTCTAGAGGGCCCAATTTTTTAGTCAAACGTTATCAATCAACATTGTTACCATCTGAGAGAGTATGGGAAAGATGTTGGTCTTTGCCCCCCCTAAACCAATCTCAGATTAAAAAGTTAGGTAAACGCTGGACTGATTCAATCCCATAATCTTCTACTTGGTTTATCTGCCATACGGATATGTGCATCTTCTAAAAGATTTGGTATTTGTAAATTGTTCGGACAACGTGGAATACATTCTCCACATCCTTTACATGAACTTGCATTCACTGTCTCCCACCAGTGCCCGGCTTTGTTTATTAGGTTGTAACGCTCTTTGGTAAATGTGATTAAGTCATGACCAATATTGAGATTTCTTAATCGTAAAATATCTGTTATAGGAATATTATTTGGACATGGTAGACATGCTCTGCATTGACCACAGAAGGTCTCTCCTAAACGCATTCGTTCATTTTCGTTAAGGCGTTTAATGGCGCTTTGTTCCTGTATGTTTAGAGGTTGAATTTCTGAAGTTAGTTTCCTTGCAAGATTTAAATCCTCTATTTTTGTAGCTCCTATCGTTAGTGTTGTTATTTGTTGAGCGAGCAAGAATCTATAGGCAAGTTCTATTGGAGAGATTGGATGGCAATCTTCGATTAAAGTTTTGCTAGGTCTATATAATTGACCACCTTTGTCTGCTGGTGAAATTGCCATAACGCCCATGCCCTGCTTTAAGGCGATTCTTGCTAGAGGTAATCGCTCAGGATCCAGTAAATGCAAGTGAAGACTACAAAAGCCAAATCGATGACTAGTAATAGCTTCTTTGATAAGTGGTAATGAACCATGTGAGCTAAAGCCAACTTGTCCGATTAGATTCTCTTCTTCTGCCCATTTAAGGAGATCGGCACCTTCTCCATTGAGAGTCCAGTGAAGATGATCTTCAAGATTAATTCCATGGATAGCAAGGTTGTCGATTCTTGAGAGACTCAATCTCGATAACATATTTTTTATTTTCGTTTTCCCTTCTTTAAAACTAACGCCAGGAAGAATTTTACTTGTTACAACCAAACCACCTTCTGGATAGATAGCTTTTTGTTGAAGAGATTGAAGAGCTTCCCCTAAGAATTCTTCTGCTGGACCATAAACAGGAGAAGTTTCAATATGATTAATACCAGCAAAAAAAGCAGCTTCAACAACGTCATACATTTGCTGAGGCGAACTTATTGCTCGCATAGTCCCTAGCGTAAAGGTGCTTATTCTCGGCCCCTGGCCAAAAGGTCGCCGAAGGTAATTCATCTTTGAACCTTTGAAGAGTAATAATTAAGTGAGGATGAAATACTATGCATTAATTTCCAAAATTTAGAATTTGTTCCTATATCATTCATAGTTATGTCAATAGAGTTTGCCTTATATTTTCCTTGATTATGACTATTCTGATTTTACATTGCTCTGATTGATGTTTACAGGACTTATACAATCTGTCGGTAAAGTCTCTCGTCAAGGGAACAGTTTTAGAGTAGACGGGTGTGAACCTTTTGGTCCTTTAAGAATTGGCGATAGTATCTCTGTTGATGGAGTTTGTTTGACTGTCTCATCGTTCTCTCATAATGGCTTTTTGGCAGATGTTAGTGAAGAGACATTGAAACGCACAACACTTGGGACCAAGGCCAATATAAATGGTTTTGTTAACTTAGAGCCTGCGCTGCGTCTCTCGGATCGATTGGGAGGACATTTAGTCAGTGGTCATATTGATGGGTTGGGGGAGGTTCTTTCTATTAAAGAATTATCGAATTCATGGAACTTAAAAGTACGTTGGAATAACCCTAGGTATGGAAGATATTTATGCGATAAAGGTAGTATTTGCCTTAATGGAATCAGTCTTACGATATCTGAATTATTTAATGATGGGATTAGCTTTTCAATGGCTATAATCCCACATACTTGGATTAGTACCTCTCTTCAATATTTATCTTTGGGTGAAGTTGTGAATCTTGAAGCTGATTTAATGGCTAAATATGCAGAAAGATTATTATCTATGAATAATAGTAGTCAAGATGATAACTTCGAAGCTAATCAAATCACGAAAATCTGGCTCGAAAACCAGGGATGGAAATAATAATTATTTTAAGGGTACTAAGGCTATGGCCCCAGAATCTTTCCGGACTTCGATCTTGAATTCTTGACCAGGTTCTAGGCCAAGTTTTTTTGTATAGGCATGACCTATTAGAAGATTCCCATTCCCATGGACTTTAGTTCGAAACTCTGCTTGCCTTCCTCTGGAGGATCTATTTCCAGCTCTGCCTGGGCCATTTGAGCGAAGTTTTATACCTTTAGCTTCTACTAGGGCCCTGTAAAAACTTTTGCGTAAAACTCTTCCACTAGGTCCTACGTAGCCACATCCTTTGGCGATTTCATCCTCTGATAAATGACTTAGAGCTCTGTTTTTGTCTAGCAGTTCTTTTCCTACAAGCATTTACCTGTTTAATTTATATGTATTAATTCTGGCGAATAAGTGGAATTGTGGCAACAAATTTCTTGTAATTGTGCTTTTTGGAATCATTTTTAAGTATTTAAAGTAAATATAGGATGATAAATAAAACAACCCAAATTCCGTCTACAAAGTGCCAATAGAGCTCTGCTGCTTCTAATGGAAACATGTTCTCATTAGTAATTCGACCGTTAGGGGAACGCGATTGCCACCAAACTATTAAAATCATGATTGCTCCAAGCGTAACGTGAAGGCCATGAAATCCAGTTAAGGCGTAAAAAGTGCTTGCATATAGATTGTCAGTAAGACCAAAAGGTAAAGAGAAGTATTCAACCATTTGACTTATTAGGAAAGCAAAGCCCAATCCGGCTGTAATTAAGAGCCATTTCTGACATTGGACTGAGTTGCTTTTTTCTAAAGCTTTACCGGCCTTATGAAATGTTGCGCTACTTACAAGAAGCAAAATTGTATTAAGTGTTGGGAGAGGGAGTTCTAATTCATAAATCGCATCAGGAAGTAGTGGGTTTACGGCTTTAAATGTTAAATAAGCCGCGAAAAAACCTGCAAATGTCATTCCATCGGCAACTAGGAATGCGATTAGGCCAAATAATCTGTGATCTTCATGTTCAGAAGATTGCTCATTATTTTGAGAGGATTTCTTCTCAGATTCTTTCTCTTTTTCAGTGATAGAGATCATCGATTTTTTCTCTGAATGGCTTGCTCCTTTGAAGAAGGAGATCCTAATTCGTTTTGAAGTTGTCCATAGCCATAAGGTTCAGTTACTAATGGAGCTTCTCCTTCCCAGTTTTCTACTGGAGGAGGAGAAGATGTCAACCATTCAGGAGTCAAAGCATTCCATGGGTTGTCACCTGCTGTCTCCCCATTAAAAGCACTATTGATGACATTCCATAAGAAAGGAAGTGTACTTATGGCCATTAATAAAGCCCCAGCAGTACTTAGTTGATTGACAAAAGTAAATTGTGGATCGTATTCGGCAACTCTTCTTGGCATTCCATTGAGCCCTAACCAGTGTTGAGGAGCGAAACAGAGATTGAAACCAACGAAAGTAAGGAGAAAATGTAATCGACCAAGACCCTCATCAAGCATTCTTCCTATGGCTTTTGGGTACCAATGATATATAGATGAAAAAATTACAAATACTGATCCTCCATAGACGATGTAATGAAAATGAGCAACAACAAAATAGGTATCATGGACGTGAACATCAAAGGGGACTTGAGCTAGTGCCACTCCAGTAATTCCACCTAAAACAAAATTAATAATAAAACCACATGAAAACAGGATGGCACTATTAAGAGATATTCTTCCACCCCAGAGTGTTGCGACCCAGTTAAAAAATTTAATTCCTGTTGGCACTGCAATAAAAGATGTAGCAATTGTAAAAAATAGACGCATCCAAGGAGGTGTCCCACTAGTAAACATATGATGAGCCCATACAATTAAGCCAAGGACCACGATTGCCATAATTGAGTAGACCATAGTTGTATAACCAAAAAGTGGTTTACGACTATGAATAGGAAGTATTTCGCTTACCAAACCAAAAGCAGGTAAAACCATTATATAAACGGCAGGATGTGAGTAAAACCAAAAAAGATGCTGGTAAACGATTACATTGCCACCTAAGACAGGATTGAAGAACCCTGTATGAGCGACGATGTCAAAGCTCAAAAGAATCAGTGTTCCAGCAAGTACAGGAGTTGCAAGTACTACTAATATGCTTGTACCTAGCATTGCCCAGCAATACATTGGCAATTGCATGAGCTTGAGTCCGGGCCTTCTCAATTTGAGAATTGTTGCAATGAAATTGATCCCTCCAAAGATAGAACTACCTCCTAAGAGCAAAACACTTAGGATCCAGATGATTTGACCTGCTGCTGGGGTGCTAATACTTAAAGGAGGGTAGGCTGTCCAACCTGACTGGGCTGCTCCATTTATGAAATAGCTACTTATAAGAAGTAGTCCTGCAGGCGGGATTAGCCAAAAGGCAACAGCATTTAATCGTGGAAATGCCATGTCTCTTGCCCCAACATAAAATGGTATTAGATAATTACCAAAGGCCCCGTTGATCACAGGCACGATCCATAAAAAGATCATAATTGTGCCATGAAGAGTTAGAACTTGGTTATAGACATCTCTACTTAAAAAATCAGATACAGGACTAGTTAATTCAACTCTCATGGCACTTGCTAGAGAGCCTCCAATTAAGTAAAAAATAAAACCACAGACAAGATATTGCAGTCCTATAACTTTATGGTCAAGACTGAAACTTAAATAACGCAACCAACCCGTAGGTTGAAGACTGTTATTCGAAGACTCTTGATCTGATGGAGGGGCTACAAAAGTCATGCTTCAGAAATAGGTGGCTTCTTGTTATCTTCAAACCAAGCTTCATAAGATTTCTCCCCTTCTACTACTACTGTTGAACGCATTCCTCCATGATATGGACCACAGAGTTCAGCACAAACAATTGGATATTTTCCAGTTTTAGTAGCAGTAAAGTTTAATATTGTTGGTTGCCCGGGAATAATATCTTGCTTTATTCGAAATTGAGGGACCCAGAATGCATGGATTACATCTTTGGATTCCATTTTCATTGTTACAGGCTGGTTGACTGGGACATGTAGCTCTCCAGATAGAATGTCACCTTTCGGGTAATGAAATAGGAATGCAAATTGCATTGCAGTCACCTCAATTGGGAGAGGAGGGACTACGGAATTTGATTGTGAATTAATTACTCCAGATCCTATTCCACCCCATATACGCTCCTCCATGAGCATTGCTTTGTGATCATGTCCGGCGTGTGCTAATGGTTGCATCCCTCCCATTCGATCAAATATGTCATAGCTATATAAACCAAGAAATAAAACTACAATTGCAGGAACTGCTGTCCAAAATATCTCTAATGTAATGTTCCCTTCTATTGCGAGACCATCACCAATTTGACCTTCTTTGCGTCGGAAATGAATAAGGCTATAAACAATAAAAGCAACCATTCCAATAAAAAGTATTGTTCCAATTACAAAAAGAACCATAGATAATTCATCGTATATAGGCGCATTCGAACTGGCTTGTACAGGCAGAAAGTTTAGATTTTGACCGATCCAAATAGTCCCAATAGAGAGGGAAATGCTAACTATGAGCGTAATAATGGCCGATAAGTTCGGCAAAGGAATTCTCCGTATATTTATAAGGTTATGGAGTCCAGGCTTCTTCTGCAAAAATAACTTGTCAAGGATGAGTAATTTTTAGGGTTTATATATATTTTCAAGATCAATTCAGATCAATATATTCGATTGCTTAGAGATTTGCTTGTGTCAGGAATGGAAAATTTTAACCCTTCTTAAGAAGTTGTACTCATCAATAGAAGGTGACGTAATCGCTGAAATCGCTACCTTGCATTTATAGGCTCCCCGTAAAACGGGGCTAACCATTTGAATGAATCTTCTCACTATCCTTTGATCCGTTGGAGGCTGGCCCAATTGGCCTCACATTTAGTGGTCGCCCTTATAGCTTTGGTGGTAATTGGGGGTGCAACTCGTGTAATGGAAGCAGGTCTTGCCTGCCCTGATTGGCCTCTTTGTTTTGGCTCTTTTCTACCTGGCCGTCAAATGAATGTTCAGGTTTTTCTTGAATGGTTTCATCGTCTTGATGCTTTCTTGATAGGGATTGCTTTGTTGGTTCAATTTGCAGTTTCAATTGTATTTAAAACTCGATTACCAAAATGGCTTGTTTGGACTTATGGGATTCTTTTATTGATTGTTGCAATGCAAGGAGCTCTAGGCGCTTTAACAGTTCTGCAACTTTTGCCATCGGTCATCGTTACAGCACATTTGGCATTGGCTTTGGCTCTTGTCGCTCTAATGAGTGGACTGTCTCAATTATTACTTGAAACCAATAGAACTATTGCTCCAACGTGGTGGAGACTAATGAGCTTTACTTCTCTTTTCCTAATTATTGTGCAAAGTCTTCTAGGGGGGAGAATGGCCACAACATGGTCTTCTCATATCTGCCTGATTAATGGTGAAAATTGCCAATTGCTTGACTTGCACCGTTTTTTTGCAATTTTCGTAACGCTTTTTATTTTGGTTTTCGTGGGGACCTCTCTTTATGCCAGCGAATGGTCTAGACAGCAATGGCCTCTTTTGGGTTTAGTTGTTTTCTTTTTAGGAGTTCAGGTATTTCTTGGAGTTACCTCAATTCATTTTCAATTGTCAGAGCCTGTTTTGACTGTCTCTCACCAATTAGTTGCAGCGTTATTAGTTGCTTTTCTTTCGGCTTTGAGTTTTAGACGACCAGAGCTATCTGATTCAGTACTTGTAAGAAACTCTATTTTGGAGGCATGTCATGGTTAGTTCATCCGCAGAGACTTTTCAGGCAAAGCCTAGTCGAGAAGAAATAGTTCCTTCTCGTAAGAGGGTCAAACTTCCTGCATGGTTGGAAGTTGCGAAACCTCGTTTGATACCACTCCTTTTGGCGACAACATTAGGGGGAATGGCATTGAGTGAAGGTTGGCCTTTGCCTTCCCCTAGATTGGCTTGCACTCTTGGAGGAGGAGCGCTTGCAGCAGCAGCAGCAGGCGCTCTCAATTGCCTTTGGGAGCAAGATCTTGACAAGAAGATGAAGCGTACAAGTGACAGAGCTTTACCTTCTGGACGATTATCTCCATCTGCAGTATTTGCAGGTGCTATTTCTTGTACTTTGGCGGCTGCTTCTCTTTTGGTAGGCGGGGTAAATTGTTTAGCTGCAGGACTTACCTTATTGGGACTGTGTTCTTATGTGCTTTTATATACAGTCTTTTTAAAGCCTCGGACTTCACAGAATATTGTTTTCGGAGGAGTTGCAGGAGCTATTCCCCCTTTGGTTGGAGCAGCTGCAGCAACTGGACATATTGGATTGAGTAGTTGGTGGCTATTTGCTCTTGTCATGGTATGGACGCCCGCTCATTTTTGGGCCTTGGCAATTTTCCTTAAAGATGACTATCAGTCTGTAGGGATACCTATGCTCCCAGTAGTAAAGGGACCAAGTTTTACTGCTCAGGCAATTTCCAAGTATGGCATGGCTACTGTCATCCTAAGTGTTTTTGGGATATTTGCTCTTCCTGAGGGAGGCATGTTTTATGGAATCCTTCTGGTACCCTTTAATGCTCGTCTTCTTCAAATGATTAATAGACTTCAGGCAAATCCTGAAGACATGGCTAGAGCTAAGGGTTTATTTCGTTGGTCAATTTTATATATGTTTGGGATATGTTTTCTTCTGATAATCAGCCGATTGCCAATGGCTGTTAAATTTGATTATCAGATCGCAACTTTATTTCAAGAAATTATCAGAGCTTTTTAGAAGCTTTAAAAATTTAGTTTTCACACTTATCACTAACGATATTTGAATTTGCTTATTAGATTTTAAATAATATCTTAGTGATAAATTCTTGATGCCATTGGTTGAACTAAAAGATCTAGTCAAATCTTATGGATCAGTTCAGGCACTTAATGGTCTGAATCTCAAAATCCCTGAAGGGACTCTTTTTGGTCTTTTAGGTCCAAATGGTTCAGGGAAAAGTACTGCCTTAAGAATTCTATGCACTTTGTTAGAGCCTGATTCAGGGGAGGTTTTAGTCTCTGGAATTAATGCATTAAGTGATTCTCGTAAAACTAGAGAGCAATTAGGTTATGTGGCTCAGGAAGTGGCTTTAGATAAGATTTTGACGGGAAGAGAATTACTCCAGCTTCAGGGTGATCTATATCATTTAAGAAAACAAGAACGAGATTTGCGAATAAATCAGTTAGCAAGTCGTTTAGAGATGAATGATTGGATTGATAGGCGCTGTGGTTCTTTCTCTGGCGGGATGAAAAGAAGACTTGACTTGGCGGCCGGTTTGTTACATCAACCAAAATTGTTAGTTTTAGATGAGCCTACAGTTGGCTTGGATATTGAAAGTCGTGCTGTCATTTGGGACTTATTAAGGGAACTAAAAACAAAAGGAACTACAGTCCTTCTTAGTAGTCATTATTTGGAAGAAATAGAAGCTCTCTCTGATGAGATGGCCATTATTGATAATGGCCGAGTTATTGCGGAAGGTACTTCAGAAGAACTCAAGCAAAAGTTAGGCGGTGATCGTATAACTCTTAGAGTAAGAGAATTTAGTAATGATCTGGAAGCGTCGAGAGTAAAGGATTTATTAGAAAATATTTCAGGAGTTCGTAGGGTCGTTATTAATCGAGTACAAGGATTTTCTTTGAATCTTGTTGTAGATAATGAAGCTGTATTGTCAGCCCTGCGAAAACAGCTAGAAAGTGCACAGTTTGAAGTTTTTTCTATTTCACAAAGTCGACCTAGTTTGGATGATGTTTATTTACAGGCAACCGGTAGAACCCTTATGGATGCTGAACTTTCAATTGCTGGTCAAAGAGACTTGAAATTTGAAAATAAAACTGCCATGAGGTAATTGAATCTTTTTCGATTTATTTTTTGAATTTCTTATTGAAGTTAATCTATGGCTACTTTTACTAAACCTCTTTCAATTAATCAGGAAGACAAAAATCCACTTTTTGAGCAATTCCAAGAAACAAGTGCATTGACAAGAAGATTATTTATACAGTTAATAAGACGACCTTCTACCTTGATAGCAGGTATTCTTCAACCACTCATATGGCTGGGATTATTTGGAGCCTTGTTTTCCAAGGCTCCTGCAGGGCTTTTGCCAGGAGGCATAAGTTATGGTCAATTTTTAGGGGCGGGGGTGATTGTATTTACTGCTTTTAGTGGAGCCCTTAATGCTGGATTGCCGGTAATGTTTGATAGAGAATTCGGTTTTCTTAATAGATTATTAGTCGCCCCATTAACTAATAGAAGCTCTATTGTCTTCTCTTCGGTTATTTACATAACGTTCGTGAGTATTTTGCAGAGTATTGCAATTATGGTAACAGCGTTATTGTTGGGGTATGGCTGGCCAGGATTTGGAGGAATCTCTTTGGTGATTTTTACATTGCTATTACTTGTATTTGCTGTCACAGCAATAAGTCTTGGGCTTGCCTTCTCTTTACCAGGACATGTTGAATTAATAGCAGTAATTTTTGTTGCCAACCTTCCTTTGTTATTTGCTAGCACTGCATTGGCGCCGATTTCATTTATGCCTAATTGGCTTGGATGGATTGCATCATTAAATCCTTTGACATTTGCAATTGAGCCAATTCGGGCTGCATATTCAGGGCCGCTTGATCTTGGAAAAGTATTGTTTTATGCACCTTATGGAGAAGTAACAGGTTATGAGTGTTTAATCGTTTTAATCGTATTGTCGGTTGGATTATTTCTATTTGTTCTACCTCTCTTAAATCGCAAACTTGCTTAATTCAGTGACCTCCTCAACTCCTCAAGATTACTTGTCCTTACGTCAGAGAGCCCTTCAGCGTCAAATCTTTGATGCATTAACTGAAGAGGACTCTCAAGAGGTTAATTTCTTGCAAGCTCAATGGGTGCATAGGTATGGATTGGATACCTTGCTTCAAGAAGAAGAGATTTTTAATTTATTTAGGAAAGAGACTTCTGATAGTTGTTCGATTGAACCAGAAGAGAGAACTGAATTGAACGAAACTTTTGAGGAATTTGAACAAATCGAATTAGA
>CETG01023308.1_pt1 | contig 13574 bp, 9 predicted proteins | sample 361471 | NCBI WGS metagenome assembly CETG01 (sample SAMEA2622696, study PRJEB7988) | marine metagenome | isolation source: saline water (ENVO:00002010), including | reverse complement strand
TCCATTTAAAATAGCTACATTATATCCAAATGATTCTAATTTTTCAGATACAACAATAGTAATAGCCTTCGTCCTTGCAAAGATAATTACACCTTCTTCTGATACCGCTTCAAGAACTCTTTGAAGTGCATTAATCTTATAAATATTTTGAACAGTTATATATCTTTGTCTGATTAACCTTTCCTTTAACTCTGTTGCTTTAATTGTTATTTCTGCAGGACTATTTAAATATTTTTTGGATAATCTTCTTATCTCAGAAGGCATGGTTGCTGAGAATAAAACTAATTGTCTCTCTTCTGGTAATTGTTCTAAAATCCATTCAACATCGTCAATGAAACCCATTCTCAACATTTCATCAGCTTCATCAAGGACAAGACAACCAAGATGACTAGTATTTAGAGTTCCTTGTCGCATGTGATCCATTACTCGCCCTGGAGTTCCGACTACTACATCAACTCCTCTCTTTAGTGTGTTGATTTGATTTCGAAAATCTGAACCACCATAAATAGCAAGCACTCTAAATTGAGGATGACCTGCAGCATAAGAACGAAATGATTCAGCTACCTGCATAGCCAACTCGCGCGTTGGAGCAAGAACTAGTACTTGTGGGTATCCAACATTTCTTTTCAGTCTTTCTAGTATCGGTAAAGCAAATGCTGCTGTTTTTCCTGTACCTGTTTGAGCTTGCCCAACTAAATCTCTACCCAGAAGTAATTCAGGAATAGCAGCTTTTTGAATTGGAGTTGGAGAAGTGTATCCTTTATTAGTGAGTGTATGAACAAGTTCTTTACTAAAATTAAATTCTGAAAATCCATTTGCTGGATTTTCAGAGTCTTTATCAATTACTTCCTCAGAAGAATCTACCAGAGCATCTTCAACTAGTGGACACGAGGTATCCTCCTGTTGCTTTTTATTTGTCATCTAATAATGGTTGCCTTTTTGTCCTTCAAATTAGGCAGACAACTTCCGATCGGTATATTACCGTGCTTTGCTGACTCGCCTTGTTAAAGGGATGATTATCTTAGATTTTATCATCTCAAAAATCCTTTTTGGAAAAAGTTGATCATATCTTTAAAAGTCTGTGTCTTTATTTGTAATCACTAGTAATTGTTTCTTTGCGCGAGTTATGGCTGTATAAATGATTCTTTTTTCATAATCTTCTGAAAAAGAATTTATTGGATTACTCTCTTTTAAGATTTTTGAGCTATTTGGCCAAAGTAAAAGTACTTGATCAGCTTCACTTCCTTGTGATTTATGAATTGTCATTGCGTATGCAGGTTCAAATAGATTTAATCGTGATGGATTTATTAAACGAGTTACTTGTCTTTGATCCTCGGAGAAGACATTAAATAAAAAACGTCTTTCCTCACCTTGGCCAATAATTATTCCAATATCTCCATTGGCTAGACCTAGATCAGGTTGATTACTTTTAGACATGATAGGTGTTCCCTCTCCCCAGTATTTATTACCACTCTCAAGGTCTTCTCCTAAGAGTAACTTGTGGATTTTTTGGATACCCCAATGGCCATACCTCTGTGGACAAAGTACTAGTAGACTATTAATAAAATTAAACAGGTTTAGTATTTCTTTTGACGGTATGATTTCAATCATGCTTGATTGCCATGCTTCGTACGGAATGTGTGGAATACAATTCTTGGTTAAAATTTTAAGCTCCTTTTTATAGTTATAAAGAGTATGCATTATGGTCTCTGGAATATTTTTTCTCGATGAGTATTGTATATATACATTGGAGGAATTCTTGCTTATAGAAAGAGTGTGCCAAAAAGCATCTAGACCTTTGTTTTTAAGGGTATTTCGCAATAAAGCAATATCGCCTTTGTTTCGGTAAGATTTGGTTAGTTTTACGGAGTTTGAAAGAAAGTGTTTCTTCATTTCATTGCTTTGTAATATTTGCCATATACCACCACTTCCAATTGGTAATAGTTGGTCAGGATCACCTACTAAAATTATTTGACAAGACTTTGGTAATGCATCAAGTAATCCAGTAATGATTGTCAAGTCAACCATTGACATTTCATCAACAACTATCAAATCTAATTCAAGTAGACGTTGAGAATTTCTTCTAAAGCCATTTGTCCCAGCCTCTAACCATCTATGTAATGTTTTGGAAGGAATCTGTGTAAGCTTACTTTTAAAAGGTTCGTCAAGATCTTTGATACCTTCTTGCATTGTATCCTTAAGTTTTTTTGCTGCTTTTCCTGTTGGAGCAGCCATCGCAATATTAAGTGAAGAGTTTATTTTGAATGCTTCTAAAAGCATCTGGAGAATTGTATATGTTTTACCAGTACCTGGGCCTCCACTTAAGAGGATTAGTCTGTGCGTCTTAATCAGACGTACTGCCTTTTGTTGTTGTTGATTCAGCTTGGTGAAAGTTTTTTCATTGGTTTGAATATTTAATTCTTTAGAGGGGAGATTAGTAGGCTTATTTCTTGTTAGTATTTTTTGAATAGTAGTAGCTTTCTCATTATAAGTTCGACGCCAACTGAGCCTATTCCCTTCTAGGACTATTGGTGAGTTGGATCCTTCAGTCCATCCACTCGCTACTAATATCTTCCTGTGGAAATCAGGCCATCCTTTATATTTTAGTTCAATATTTATTGGAATTTCTCTCATGTCTATATATATAACTCCTCTTGATAAACCATCCATTAGTACATTTACAATATCAATTAATGCTTCGTTAAATTCATTCGGAGGTATATAGCGAACAAGTGTAGCTAATAAGGAACTACTTATATTAGTTGAAAATTTGTTTTTAAACAGTTCTTTCATTTCGATACTCTTTTAATTAATGAATCTAATTCTTTTATTCTCTCAATAGGAGCTGATTCGATAATTAAACCTGGAATTCTCTTCCTATAATTATTTATTTCTATATCTTTGTTATCTGGTATGCCTCTCAAAAATAAATAAATATATCCTCCAAGATGTTTTTCTAAAGAGTAGTTTGGAAGTCTCCAGTTTAAGAATCTGTGCAAAGCAAGTAGATATATATGTGCTTGTAGAGGGTAATGGTGATGGTACATTTCTTGATCCATTCTATTAACTGAATAATTTGAAGGTCCACAATTATGAATATCTTTCTTCTCTAGTGGACTGTCAATCCAATTGCTCTTCCAATCTAAAACCCACCATTTAGCTTCTTTATGATTTGATTTATCTGCAAAAACTAGGTCGATTGATCCTGTTAAGAATCCACTGCTATGTATATTAAGATTGAGAAGTCTATCTGCATATTTGGCACTATATCTATTCTTGGTGTCTTTTCTAAATATTGATGATAACTCTAATGTGTTTATTGGAGTTGAATTATGACAAATTGGAATATCAAAAACTAATTCTTTGATAAAACTTTTAGAGCGTAACTTTTTTAATTTAAATTGGCCTAAAGGACCTCCTAGAGGGATATTAGCGATCCTTCTTAATAATATATAAATTGGGTCAATGAATGAATTGGTGATATTAACTTTGCTCAGCTCTTCTTCTATAATTGACGTGACTTCTAGTTGATTCTCTAGGTTATTTAAATCTACTCGTTCAAGAATTTTATGGAGGCATGTACCTGCTATAGGTCCTCTAGGGAAACTACTTATTGGACTTTCTTTGAACCATAAATTTTCTTTTAGATGAGTATTAGTTGGATCTTCTCTAATGAATTCTGGATCGGGAGAATCTAGTTGATTTTCGTTAGCTTCATATTTAAAAGATAAATCTTCATGTATTTTTTCAGTTAAATGATTTCGCTTTGATTCGTTACCTTTTTGGTTTATCCAAGAAGAAAAACTGTATCTCCCCCAGCTCTTATCTAATTGATGGCTTGGAATTAATCCAAGTGATAACTTTAGTTTGCTTTTGGGTTGATACCAAATATTATTAGAACTTACTAATTTAATATCCTCTATGTCTACTTTTAGTTCTCTTTCTCTTAAAGATACCTCCATCATTTCTTTTGTATGATCATCTATCTTTAGTTTTATTGAGTCAGGTCCAAATAAAAAACCAGAAAGTGGGTTGCCTTCTTGCCCTTTAGCCTTTGCCCATAAGATGATTAATTGTTTTTTCGCTCTTGTCAGAGCAACATAGGCTAATCGTTCAGCTTCTTTTAAAGATTCTTCTTTGGATGCCCTAAGATAAGAATTATAATTTTTATACCATACATATTTTTTTGATATTAATAGTTTTTGATTATCTTTCCATAAAAGATTTTTGTTTTCAGGCGGTTTTTGCCATAGATATGGGCAAATTACAATTTTAAATTGAAGACCTTTACTTTTATGTATTGTAATTATATTTACTGAACTATCACTAACATCACTATTAGGTTGATGTTCGTCTGGTATTGGCTCAATATTTTTTAGTCGTTGACATCTAAGCCATTGCGAGGCTCTTCTTATATTAAATTCTTGTAGATGAATTTGTTCATCTACAAGTTGAGATGTCTGGTAAAGGTCACTTAATAAACTTCCTCTTTGAGAAAGATCTGCTATTAATTCTCCCTCAAGGAATTTAGATAGACATCCTAGTAAACCAATCTTTGGAAACAATTTTGCAAGATCATGGAACTTTGAGGATAATGAATCGAAATTGCCATTCAATTTGGAGTCGGTGAGTTGTTCTTTTTTCCATTGCAATAATTCAGAGCAAGCTAATAGTGCAAGTTTTTGTTGGTCAAAGGGTGTATCTATGCAGTTTATGAAAATTTGTAGAATTTGTGCTCCTTCTTCATTAAAAATACTTTCATTGCTATGCAGTTTTGATGGAATTCTTACTTTTGATAGATAACGATGGATACTTTTGGCCTGGTCATGTTTGTTTACCAGTATGCAAATGTCAGATGGGTTTATTTCTTGTGGATTATTGTTTAATAAATCTATTAAATAAGATCCAATAACTTTAGGAATTTTTTCTTCTACCTTGCTTTTAGAGTCTAATTTTGAAAATATTCCTTCCTCTTGATATCTATCCTCTAATAGATTTAAAATTTTTACTGTTTCTCTCATACCTTTAATATTTAGTTCATTCTCTTGAGAGCAAGGTTTAAGTTGTTCTACTGATAAATTAGATCTTATAAGACCATTCATAAATAATTTATTTAGTTTTAATATTAAAGATTTTGTACTTCTATAATTTGTATCCAGCAGATCTATTCTTTCACAGTTTCTTCTTGCCTTCATATATGTATTGAGACTGCCACCTCTAAAACTATATATTGCTTGTTTTGGATCTCCAATCATCAGTAATAGGTGTCTATCTTTAGTGCCGAATGCCTCTTCTAGCAATCTTAATTGTACTGGATCTGTATCCTGGAACTCGTCTACTAGAACAGCTTTGTATCTTTTTTTTAAGTTTACATAAATATTATAATTAATATTTTCTTCGATTTCCTTATTGTTCTTTAAATTTATTGGATCTAATGATTTAAGTAGATCTGAATAACTAATAATAGAATTTTTAGCCTTTCTTTTTTCAAGTTCTCGCATTGTCCATAATAAAGCATGTTCCCATACAAATTCTGCAGGACTATTTATTAAGTTAACTATGCTATTAAATAATGGTTTTAATTCATCTAAAGTGAAGTCAGCATTGTATTTTTCAATTAAGTTATAAATATTTTTAGGATGATAGTAGTTGTTTAATAGAGTTTGTCTTTGAATCTCATCATATGAGGGCGTTTTGATACCTTTATACTCTTCTATCCAGTTATTTAAGACTTTATACCGATCTTTTTTTGGATTAGAAGAGTATGGCTTTATATCGGAGAAGCCTTTGGATTTAAGAACTTTTGCAATTTTAATGAAGTATGTTTCGATCTTTTCTCCATTTTCTTTCCATTGGCATAGGAAATCTATCCATAGTGATTCTAAATAATTGTTTAACTGCTCAGGTAGATCTGCGTCTATTTTAACTTCATTTAATGTATTCCTAAAACTACTATTTGCATCACTTTCTAATATATTGAGAATATGCGTTAAATTTTTTCTATTGAAATTTGATTTAAATATTCCTTTTAAATCAGGTATATCTATTCCTAATATTTGTTTTTTCCAATATTCTTCGATAATTTCATTGATAATTGAGTGAGAATTTTTTTCTATCTTAGGATTTAGACTATATCCATTTTCAATAGCTTCTCTTTTAAGTGTCTTGCTACAAAATCCATGGATAGTTGTAATATCAGCAGTGTCAATTCTTTCCAATGCTTCAAGTAATAAGGCAGATATATATAATCCTCTTTCTTTTGAATTTACATTTATTTTGACCCATTCTTTTAGTACATTGTCAATTTCATATGATTTACCATTCCCAGATATAGATTCTATTGTTTTTAAAGCTAGGATTAATCTTTCTATTATTTTTGACTTTATTTCTGAGGCTGTAGCTTCTGTAAAGCTAACGACAAGTATTTCGTTGATCAAATACTCTTTTTCGGTTATTAATCTTAAGACTAAATGAGCTAAGGAAAATGTCTTACCTGTTCCTGCACTTGCCTCTATAAGCCGCATTCCGTTAGATAGAGGATATTTATTAGGTTCAAAAGAGTAGATATTATTCATTTTTAATTTAATTATGGTACAAATAAATTATTTTTTTTATTTGAAATAAATTTAATATCCAATATAATAAATAAATTCAAAATGGATTTCATTATAACCTCCAGTCTAAGAATTTAATGTTTTTCATTATTGCTGGAACTTCAAGCATATAATTTTCATATTCTTTATATTTTAGTTTTAGTTTTTCCTCTTCCTTTAATGCTTTGAACTTTAATACAATTGTTAATAATATAAATAAAAAAAAATGTATTAAACTTTGTGAAACGATACTGATACCTAATGAGATAAATAATATTCCCTTATAAAGCGGATGTCTTGAATATTTGTATGAATAATTTTTGATTAGTATTGATTCCTTCATTGGATATGGAAGAGGTGAAAGGTTCTCACCTAGATCTAATAATGCTTTAAGAGCAATTATAAATCCTTTTATTGAAATAACTATTCCAAAAATTATAATGCTTATATTGACTTGATAGATTAGGTATTTTGTTTTAGGCCAACAAGGTAAAAAATGTAGCAGTATTAGTATTAATTGAGATAGTAAGTACCATTCTCCTTTCGCATTAGTTAAGAGTCCCTTTTTTGTAAACCCCCATTTCGATAGTTTTTTTCTTATCGTTATTAGAAATAAATTCATAATAATAATGTTATTATTATTATTTCTCATATTAATAACATCATTAATTTAGTTTTTCTAGGATTGGAGCATAAAGACTCATTAAAATCTCATGAAAGTTTTTTTCATTAAAAAAATCAGATGATTTGCACTCTCTACCAAAGCATAATTTCATCGCTAAGTTTTCTTTCTCTCCGCTAGTGTGGAAATCTCCCTCCCATATTTTATCAAACTTTTTGTGCATTTTTTCTATGCTCTCTTTTGTGGCAAGTGCATAAGCTAAACCACTCTCAGGCGGAATTGGCCAGCAGTTTTCTCTCCCTAATTGAGCTAATTCCTCAAGGGATTTATAGGCAATTCTTGCTTCTTTCTCTTTAATTGGTAGTAATTCTTTTGTAATTTTAAAATTATTTTTATTACTGGTATTGTTACTTCTTGTGATTATTAAGGTCTTAGAGTTGAATTCACTATTTGCAGATAAATTCAAATGATTTAGCCATGCATTCATCAGAGTTTTATACTTAAACCTTCCAATTTCAATTTGTATTAAATTCTCTCCTCCAAAGTATAATTCACTTTCTCGATCTCCAATATTTACACTCCTTTTCGTAATTGTTCCTATGTTATTAATTGTCTTAATTAAACTCTCCCATCTTTCCTCAAGTAGCTCTTGCTCAATCAAACCGGAACTCTTTGGTGGAAATATCCCTGTTCCAGAATAATTCTCATTCCAGTAATTTTTTTTATCTTCTATGTCGTAGTCATTACATAAATCATTATTTTCTAGACGATGTTTTATAAGTTTAAATCTTTCTAATTCTGATAGTTCAAGAAAATCATTATCTTCAATAAGGTTACTAGATTCTTTTGATTGAATTTCATTTTCATTGAGCCATGTTATTTGCGGATTTATTAACCATTCTTTTGTTTTTTCATATGAAATTGCAACTTCTCTTCTTTCTTTTGGGTATTCCCATTTTATCGGTAAAGCAAGAGATAGATTTTTCTTTGGGATTAATTTATCTATCCATTTACGAGCTTTTAGAAATTTCTTATCACAACTTAATATCTGTGTTTTTTCTGTTTTTATAAAGTTTAAATGATCTAGTGGATTTGCTGGTGCGTCAATAATTATATTTTTAAAGCTATTAGGTTCTAGTTTTATTTTTAAGTAATTTAGCCATTGTTGAATGGGACTTGGGGGCTCAATTGTCTCTCCTGTTTTCTCGTCTTTAGCGTTCCATGCAATTATTAGGTTTTCTCGAGCGGATATTAATGCCTCTAATAATGAATATCGATCTTTATCATATTGGTTGTTATCCCCAATCTCTCTTTTTCTTTCAAGGAGATTAAAACTTCTTCTGTTATCTGTTCTCGGGAAAGTTTTGCTTTCTAGACCCATGATTATAATGACTTTATGAGGGATTGCTCTCATTGGTTCTAAAGCACTTATCGTAATTTTCCCTGTTCTATGTCCAAATTTCCCTTTTGTAGAACCTATTCCTTTCTTTAGGATATCTTTGACTACTAAGCAATCAATTTTCAGATCACAATCTTTGGTTGTTTCCCCCCAGGTGTTTAGAATATTTAGTAGTAGTTGTGCCTCCCAGATCCATTCTCCTCCATCGCCAAAGATATCTTCGACCATAGAATTAAGTAAGGCTATCCAATCTTTAGATGAATATTCGCACCGAATGGCTTCAATATAATTACAAATTTTTGAGAGTACGCTCCAAGATTTGATCAATTCTGTATTTGTAATGCCAACTGAATATGGTGAGATATCTCCTTTGTCATCAATATGATCGCTTGGTAAAACAATCCCTAGTAAGAACCTTTCAAGGCACCAACATAGGCTATGAGCCAAATCGCCATGCCTTTCTGATGAATCAAGTCCCCATGTAAAGCCTGCTGATTGAAGATTGTTTATAATCTTAAATACTTCTTCAGAGCTAATATTCTGTTGCTTTTGTAATGCTGGATTAGATAATAAAATATCAAGATTTGATGCTGTTAGACGATCTGCTGAAATTTCTAATAGATTTAATACAAAATGAATTAAACCAATTTTATCCTCTTGACTTCTGTCGGTAATTGTCCATGGTAGTACTGTAATTGAATGATCTAAATTATTAAATACTGATGAAAAGATTGGTGTATATCTTTTAATTTGAGGTGTCATTATTATAATGTCTCTAGGTTGTAGGCTTTTATTCTTAGCAAGTAGCTCTAATATCTGATCCCGTATTAATTCTACTTGTCTATACTTTCCTTGAGACTTTATAAAAAGTAATGATTTATCAGAATTCTCTTTTTTTAATGAAGATTCAATTTCAGTAGACAATAATTCCTGTTGTAATTGTTCTAGTAAGCTCGGCTTGTTCCCTTTGTTTTTAGCCATATTAGCTGTAAGAGAAAAAAGATCTTCTTCCTTTTTTTTTCCCAGTTGATACTCCCCACTTCCTTCAAGTAATTGTTGAAACTCAGCACCCATTCTTCCAAGGAAGGCTTCAAGTCTTGGTGACTCAAGTAGCCATTGTTTGTCTGGTGGGGTATTCCATGTGTTAGTAAATTGTAATCTCCTTGCTTCGCATCTTTGCCAAAGATCATTGCAAGGTGAAATAAGAAACAATTTGATTTCTATAACTTTTGAAAGAGCCTGAACTAAATCTATTTGTAACGGTGCCAGATTACTTAGCCCAAAAATATACAGATTTCTTGGGACATTTTGTATGGAGTTATTACTATGACTGAGAATTTTAATTGCCTTATAAGCTTGTATACAGAATGGTTCTTTATTTATTTTTTTATATAAAAGATTAAATAATGTTTTTTGCCAAAGGTAATTTTTATCATAGCTTCGCTCTTTAAGCTTTTTATTTGACTCTTCAGATAACCATTGTCGTATAAGATTAGGTCTATAAAGTATGTAATCATCAAATATCTCAACAATATTATTAGCTAGTTCCCATAAATTTAGGTTGATTGTTTCATTCTTTTGATTACTTTTTTTAAGCCATAATTTTATTACACTGGCTTCTTCTCTTTGAATTAAATCTGGTAATAACTCCAGGACATACCATATTAGTTGTTGTTTTTCCCATGGATCTTTTTCCTTTGGATCTACCCCTATTGTGTTTCTGACTAGTAACTTTAAATATGCACCTGGGAATGGGAATTTAATTAATCCATTGATGTTGGTAATTAGTGAAATACGCTCTCCTAGCCATCTGCTTGTTGGCCATGTACTAACAATAATATTAACTTCTTCTGTTAGGTCGGGTGGTTTTAAACGAAGTTCATGTCCTAATACTTCTGCTAACCACTCAGCCTTATTACTGCGATAAATTGTTAGCAAGAGTCAAAATGCAATTGGAAAAATGATTTTATAAATATAGATTGTTCCCTCTTGGATTAATAATTAGACTTTTCATCTCTTTTACCGCTTGTGAAAGACCTACTGCAAGTGCTCTAGAAATAATTGTATGACCAATATTCAATTCTTCCATGCCTTTAATTACTGCGATATTTTCAACATTTTGGTAAGTTAAACCATGCCCAGCATTTACTCTCAAGCCATGAGATTTTGCTAGAGCGGCGCTTTCTTTAAGAATGGCTAATTCCTTAGCCTGTGCATTGCCCTTAGTCGTTGCATACTTTCCTGTATGAAGTTCAATCCATGCAGCCATGATTTCTGCAGAACACTGAATTTGTTCTTTTATTGGATCGATAAATAAACTTACTGGAATTGCAGCATCAGATAAACGTTGAATTAGTACGATTAATTTTTCTCTGTTCTTAATAACGTCAAGCCCTCCTTCCGTGGTTACTTCTTCCCTTTTTTCAGGAACCAATGTGACCATATCTGGCTTAACATTCAATGCAATCGAAATCATTTCTTTGGTGGCAGCCATTTCAAGATTTAGACGAGTATGCACAGTTTCTTTTAAAAGATTTAGATCTCTTTCTTGAATATGTCTTCTATCTTCCCTTAAGTGGACGGTTATTCCATCAGCCCCACCTAATTCAGCTAAGAATGCCATTTTTACTGGGTCAGGTTCAAATGTCTTCCGAGCTTCTCGGACATTTGCAATGTGGTCGATGTTTACACCGAGACTTGTCATAAGGATTCAAAACACACTTTTATTCTATTCACCAAATCAAGAAAAATGTTCAGCCGCTGGAGTAACTGCCCAGTAAGACTATAAATAATAATACCTTCAGAGCTAACTTCAGTACATCAATACAAATAAAGAGGGTTCTTTGCCTCTTCTTCAAAGAGAACAAAAAATATGCCTTGGAGTTGATCCTTTTTGGAGTCGACTAGCTATGTTTGCGACACAAGATCTGGCTTTAAATAATTTTTTTAGAAAAAAAATTGTAATAGGTAGAGAAAATTTACCTTTAGATGGTTCGGTCGTTCTTGCTCCTACTCACCGATCCAGGTGGGATGCTTTGATGCTTACGATGGCAGCAGGTAGACGAATCACAGATAGGGACTGTCGTTATATGGTTACACGTTCTGAAATGAAGGGCTTACAGGGGTGGTTCTTAAACAGATTGGGTTGTTTCCCTATTGACCAAGGAAGGCCATCTTTAACTAGCCTTAGATTTGCTGTAGATTTGTTGGTCACGCATCAGCAATTGGTTGTTTTTCCAGAAGGAAAGATTAATCGTTTTAGTGAACCCATAAAATTAAAGAAAGGATTAATTCGCTTAGCTCAACTGGCTGCTAACAAGGGTTTGGATATTAAAATTGTTCCTGTTGGTATTGCTTACAGCAATGTTATTCCAAAGTTTTGTGGATCCGCATCTATATGTTTCTCTAAACCAATTTTGATTTCTCAAAAATTTAAGAAATCTACTAATGATTTCAATATTGCACTTTCTAAAAGTATGCGTTCTGCAGAGCAATCTGCTTTACTAGCTGTTGGTCGAAGATAATATGATTATTAATACTCATCATCATTAAATTTTTATAAATGTCTTGTCGGTCTATTTTGGCTTCTTTTTATCTAGGGTTCGGATTGATAATTTCCTCTTGTCCAGCCTTTGCAGAAAATGACCCTTCCTCAAAGTACAGAGTTCTTTCAACAGAAAATTCAGGCCTGAACATAAGTACTGTAAGTATCTTTTTGGATCAAGCTGAGGCCTCAATAAATAGTGGAGACCTAGATTTAGCGATAGATAAATTAAAAAAAGCCAGAACAGTATCCAAGTTGTTAATTAATTACTACAGGGATATTAATGGTTCCTTCAGAGGAATTGACGCTTTAATTCCACGTGAGATGAGTAAAAAAAATAGAGATGTTATGCAACTTTTAGCAAAGGCTAATATGCAATTAGCGACAATTCACAGATCCAAAGGAGAACCTGAATTGGCTGTTCCTTTACTTGTTGACGTAGTAAAAATACTAACTCCTGTAAAGCCTAAAGGAGCTAAAGCCTATCAACAATTGGTTGAGTTAGGTTTTGTAGAAACACCTTTCCGTGGTGCGACTAATTAGTCATTTTGAAGTCAACTTCTTTTTCCTGACAAAAACATCTATTTTTTACAATGATTACATCTTCAGAAGTCGCACATTTGATTAAGCAATCACTTCCTGATGCTCTAATTGATGTGAAAGATTTAGGAGGAGGGGATCACCTTGAGGTAAATGTTGTTTCTTCAAAATTCTCTGGTTTATCTCTTGTGCAGCAGCATCAACTTGTTTATGGTGCTTTAAAAAATGAACTAAAAACTGAAACCATTCATGCTTTGGCCTTGAAAACCTCAACTCCTAATTAAACTATTGTTATGGATCCAAAAACTCGCTCAAAAATTCAATTCTTGATTAATTCAAAGCCAATATTTGTATTTATGAAAGGAAATAAATTAATGCCTCAATGTGGCTTTTCGAACAATGTAGTTCAAATCTTAAATTCGTTAGGTCTAAGTTTCGATACATTTGATGTCCTCTCTGATATGGAAATTCGTGAGGGTATAAAAGAATTCTCAAATTGGCCTACCATACCCCAGGTTTATGTGAAGGGTGAATTTATAGGAGGCTCAGACATATTGATAAGTATGTATAACTCTGGTGAATTGAAAGAAAAGTTAGAAATAGCTCTTGCTTCATAACCTGTTACTTTTCCAAAAAACGTTAATTTTCTCTTTTAAAAAACAAGTTGTTTATATCACCATCTGGACCAATAAAGCTTGAGGGATCCATTATCCATCTATCAATTAAGGCCTCTAATTTCTCTTGATCTCGAGAGCCTAATCTATTGCAATTCCTGAGTGAATGGAGATAACCATCTGCATAGATCCGTAGCTCAGAGGGACTGTGGTACCGACTTGTTAGCTCTTGACAGGCGTCACAAATTGATTGGAAGTGTTT
>CETG01015579.1_pt1 | contig 13582 bp, 10 predicted proteins | sample 361471 | NCBI WGS metagenome assembly CETG01 (sample SAMEA2622696, study PRJEB7988) | marine metagenome | isolation source: saline water (ENVO:00002010), including | reverse complement strand
GGGCACATCCGCGATCGATTTCCGTTTTACAGCCGGTTCGACGGCTATGTGTTGTCGTTCGAGGAAAAAGGGATGAAACCGGACGAACCGATCTACCGCGTGGTCGAGCAACGCACCGGCGAATCGGGAGACGTGATCCTCTACATCGATGACCGGCCGGAAAACATCGAGACCGGTAAGCGGTTTGGCTGGCAGACCATTCTGCAGTCGGACGAGGCGCAGTCCGTGGCGACAGCTGAAAAGCTACTTGGTCTTTAACGCATCGAGGGCGTGCGCGGCCGCGCCGTACGCACCGGCCAGATCCCCCAGTTGCGCGGGCAGCAACTTCAACTCGTAGTCATCGGTTTTCCAGAGGATAGGGTCGAGGAATTCACGCAGTGGCTTGAAAAGCCGGTCGCCTGCGTTGGCGATGCCTCCACCGAGTATGACCGCTTCCGGGTCGAGGATGTTGGAAAACGAGCAGATCGCAGTGGCCAAATCTTCAATCGACTTGAGCCAGATTTTTTCCGCCTCGGAATCTCCGGCCTCGATGGCTTTCATCATTTCGCCGGTGTGGGAAAAACTGCCATTTGAGCGCTGCGGAACGGAGCAATTGCCTATCGCCAACTCGAGGCTATTCGGGCAGTTGCAAATGTCGAGCGGCTCGCCCGGGCCAAGGCTGGTGTGCCCAAAGTGACCGCCCTTGCCGGTGCGTCCGCGCAGCAGTTTTCCCTCGACCAGCGCCGCCCCACCCACTCCCGTGCCGAGCGTGAGCAGGATGACATTTTTGAATCCCCTTGCAGCACCGATCCACGCTTCACCGAGTAGTGCGGCGTGGCCGTCATTGACCACCGGAACCGGTTGGCTGAGCCTGAGGTACTCTTGCCAATTCAAGCCGATCAATCCCTCAAGCCGATCAGGCATATGGGTGATGCAACTCCCATCGATCGCCGCCAAGCCGGGAGCCGAGAGGCCAACGCTCTGCGCCGGGGCGGATTGCTCGGCCTCGGTGTCACTGACGATCTGTTTGATGCAGCGCCCCCAATCCATGTTGAGGCTGGGATCAAACGGCAGGTTGTGATTTGCCAGCGTCTCGCCGTCGCCCGAGACCACCACGGTCTTGACGTGTGATCCCCCCAGGTCGATTCCAATCGTGTAACTCATCTAACCTCCTTCGCTCACGGTCCAGCCGCCGTCGACAGCCAGCATTTGGCCGGTAATAAATTTTGCCGCATCCGACATCAGGAAAACCGCCGCGCCGTTAAGGTCATCCGGAACCCCGATGCGTCCGCCGTCCAGCGGTTGCTTGGTCCTGATGAAGGACATGATTTCATCGTTGCCCTTGGCCCGCTCGGACATCGGTGTGTCGACCAGTGCCGGCGCGATCGCATTGATGCGAATGTTTTGTGGTGCGTAGTGGGCGGCGGTCGACTTTGTCAGGCCAATGACAGCCGCTTTGGCCGCCGCATAGGCATGCGTCGCAAAATGTTTTGGCGAAGGGGATAGGCCCAGCACCGAGGTCATATTCAGGATCGTTCCCGCTTGGCCAGACGCATCAAACGCCTGCAGCGCGGCCCGGTTCGAATGGAAAACCGAGGTGAGATTTAATTCGATTGTCTTGGCCCAGCCCTCATCTGTGACCTCGTGCAATGGGCCATCACCCATCTGGCGACCGCTGCCACCGGCAACATGGTACATGCCGTCGAACCCACCGAACTCCCGCTTGGCCAAATCGATTGCCTCGACGGCAGTATGAGGTTGGGTGGCGTCGCCGGCCAAACCTCGACCCGCTTGGCCAAGCGAGGCTGTTGCGGCCTCGACGTTTTCCGAATTTCGCCCGACCACCACCACCTTCGCTCCGGCCGCAACAAACGCCCGGGCGGCGGATAAACCCAGCCCGGTCGTCCCGCCAACGATCACAAAGGTTTTGTTGTCGAGTTGTGGCACGGTCAAAATTGTTTCGGGACGCGAGGGCGATTGCGTTTTTGCTCAGGAGGCAAATTCGCTTCCATCCAGGCGATGGTTTCCTGCAATACCTTCCACCTTTTCTTCGGATCCCACGCCTTTTCTCGTTTGGCTTCTTCCTGTTCCTTCGTGTTAGACATCGCTTGCATTTTTAATCGCCTTGTTCAGAGCTTCAATCCGTTGAGATTTTTGTTGGTTCACAGGTAAAGCCAACTGGGCTTCCAACATGTGTTGATCGGACAACGCCCAAAATGGGACGCCGCTGGCAGTCTCTGCCTTGCATACATTATACCGATTTTCAAGCCCCTTAACTTCCCTGAAAATATCGATTGCTGCGATCGGGGAGGTTAGGCAAAAAACAGGCTGGAGCGTTAGCCAAGTCGTCGTGTCAGGAACCGGTTTCCAGTCATCTTCCGTGGCACCCCATTCGGCATTAATGGATTTCAAAAAAGTAATGGTGCGTTCCAGATTTTTCGGGTTATCGGCAATCCAAACATCGATGTCATAAGTAATTTCAGGCGCGTGTCTCAGCAGAAAATTAACACCACCGATAAGGAGGTAATCCACCTCATTTTTGGCAAGTGATTGCAGGACACGGTCGATATTCATTCGTTACAGCCCCAGTTTTTTGAACCGGCTTTTGATGTGTTTGTAGTGGAAATCAGTGGAACAGATGGACTCGAGTTCGCCCTTTTTGAAATGCTTCGCGACTTCGGGGTCGGACAGGAGTTGCTTCAAAAAGTCGGCATCGTCCCGGCCGTCGTGCTTGGTTTTCCATGTCTCCATGGCGTTGCGCTGGACAAGCGAGTACGATTCCTCGCGGGTGAGGCCCTTGCGGATGAGCGCGAGCAGCACCGACTGGGAGTTCCACATGCCAAGCGATTGGCAGAGGTTTTTCTCCATGTTTTTGGGATAAACGATTAGGCCCTTGGTCAGGTCGGTCAACTTGTGGAGCATGTAGTTGAGCAGCGTGCAGGAGTCCGGAAAAATGACGCGCTCGACAGAGCTGTGGCTGATATCACGCTCGTGCCACAGGGCGACGTTCTCAAGGGCTGCAACGGCGTTGCCGCGTAACACGCGGGCCAGCCCGGTGAGGCGTTCGCCGGTGATCGGATTGCGTTTGTGTGGCATGGCGCTCGAGCCTTTTTGGCCTTTGGCAAAATATTCCTCGGCCTCGAGAACCTCGGTGCGTTGCAGGTGCCGGAACTCGGTGGCCCAGCGCTCGATGCTTGCGCCGACGATGGCAACGGTGGTCATGAATTCCGCATGGATGTCACGCTGCACGACCTGTGTCGCAATTGGCGCTGGCTTGAGCCCGAGCTTGCGGCAGACGTATGCCTCGATCTTCGGCGACAGATGCGCGCTTGTGCCGACTGCGCCGGACAGTTTGCCGATGGCGACGCGCGGCTTGAGGGTCTCGAGCCGTTCGAGTGCGCGGCCAAACTCATCGTACATCAGCGCCATTTTGAGGCCGAAGGTGGTCGGCTCGGCGTTGATGCCGTGGCTCCGGCCGATCATTGGAGTGTACATGTGCTTGCGCGCCTTGGCCCCGATGACCTTGCGGAGACGCTTGACGTCGGCGATGAGAATCTTGAGTGACTCGTTCATTTGCACAGCGAACGCCGTGTCAATGATGTCGCTGCTGGTCAGGCCAAAGTGAAGCCAGCGGCTGGCCGGTTTGCCGATGTTTTCCGAGACGTTGGTGGTGAAGGCGATGACGTCGTGGTTCAGCGTCCGTTCGAGTTCGCGGCAGCGCTCGATGGTGAAGGAGGCGTTGTCCTTCATCTGCTTGAGGTGCTTTTTCGGGACGAGTCCCTCATCGCAAAGTGCCTCGGCCGCGAGCAGTTCGATGTCCAGCCAGATTTCGAGTTTTCGCTGCTCCGTCCAAATGTCCCTCATCTCGGGACGGGTGTAACGTCCTATCATGTGCGGGCAGGGTAATGCACTTGGCCAAGCGCGGCGAGTGAGATGTGTGCCGGGCCGCTTGACCCGGGCAGGCGGGGCGGTCAAAGATGCCGCATGCGCCGTTTTCTATTCATGATCGCCGGCTTGGTTTGCACCGCAGCGCTTGGCCAAGCGAAGGATTTTTATGTCCACGACTGGACGAAGATTCATGCCAATAAACACTTTTGGGCCGAGGGAGGTGCCGTGGGGGATTTTAACCGGGACGGCCACGGCGATCTCGTGGTCGGGCCGTACTGGTACGCCGGGCCGGATTTCAAGGCCAGGCACGAGATTTATCCGGCGACTGAGTCGTTTGAGATGAAGGACAAGGACGGCCAGACCGTCAAGGTGCCCGGTTTTCCCGGGGCGATCAGCGGGCGCAACGGCTACTCGGCGAATTTTCTCTGTTACGTTTACGACCTAAACAGCGATGGTTGGGACGATGTGCTGGTGATGGGTTTTCCCGGCAAGGAGTCGCCTTGGTTTGAGAACCCAAAGGGCAAGCCGGGCCTGTGGAAGAAACACATTTCTATCAATGTCACGGACAACGAATCGCCGCATTTTGAGGACATCACCGGGGACGGCAAGCCGGAGATCATCTGCAACTCGGAAGGTTATTTTATTTACGCCGAGCCAAACTGGGACGAGCCGGAAAAACCGTGGACCGTTCACCGCGTGACGGCCAAGGGCAAGTGGCAGCGCTTCACCCACGGCATGGGCGTGGGCGACATCAGTGGTGATGGCCGGAAGGATATCATGGACATGAACGGTTGGTGGGAGCAGCCAGAGTCGCTCAAGGGCGATCCGCAGTGGAAGTTTCATCCGTTCAAGTTTTCCCCGGGCGGCGGAGCGCACATGTACGCCTACGATGTTGATGGTGATGGCGACAACGACGTCATCACCTCACTCGCCGCACATGGTTACGGCCTATGTTGGTACGAGCACCAAAAGAAGGATGGGAAAATTACCTTCGTGCCGCATACGTTCATGAATGCCAAGCCGGAGGAGAACAAGTACGGCGTCAAATTCAGCCAGTTGCACGCGATCGACCTCGTGGATATGAACCGTGATGGGCTGATGGATATCGTCACCGGCAAGCGTTTCTGGGCACACGGCCCGAACGGCGACGCCGAGCCCAACGCGCCGGCTGTGCTGTACTGGTTTGAATTGCGCCGTAGCAAAAAGAACGGCGTCGACTGGATTCCGCACCTCGTCGATACCGATTCCGGGATCGGCACCCAGGTGATGGCGCAGGATATCAACGGCGACAAGTGGCCGGACATCGTGGTCGGCAACAAAAAGGGCGCGTTCGTCCACCTGCAGACTCCGCGAAAACTGACGCGCAAGGAGTGGCGCAAGGCTCAGCCCAAGCCGTACAAAGCCGATTGACAAACCCGACCGGGCGACAGATTTTTTCCCTGATATGAAAACACGATGGATATTCGCGCTGGCCTTGTCGGCGATGCTCGTTGCCTGTGGCGGTTCCTCCGAGAGTGCCAAAAAGGGGAAGGAGAAAAAGAAACCCGAAAAGGAGGAAACCTCCACCGATGACGACAACCCGCTATTGGCACCCCTCAATTACGTCGGTGCGGTGGGCAAGGCCAAGAAATCATCTGAAAAGCGGGTCAATCTCGCCAATGTCCAAAACGCCATCAGGCAGTTTCATACCGTGGAAGGCCGCTACCCCAAGTCGCTCAACGAGTTGGTAAAGGAGGGTTATTACTCGAAGATGCCAGCTGCGCCTCGGGGGATGCGCTACGTGTACAACCCAAAGACAGGGCAGGTGGGCGTCAAGTAACCCGCTTGGCCAAGCGCTTGGCTGGCATGGGACCGTGGATGTCCCGGCCAAGCGACTATTGTGCGCTCATGTTTTTTGGGCAAACCGGCGCGGTAAACGATGGGTGACTCTCCGAAAAAAACGTATTTTCCTTGGGGTAGGCCGCTGTTGTCGTCGGCGACGGAGTGGTTGCTGGCCGATTCCGATGAGCGCTTGGTCGACCTGAGCGACAGGCTCCTTCTGCTGCCAACACAGCAGGCCGGGCGGCGGTTGCGTGAGGCGTTGGCCACCGCGATGGCCAAGCGCGGCGGGGGGCTTTTCCCACCCCGGGTGGCTACCCCGGCTGTCATGCTCGCGGGCGATGAAGCGGATGACTCAATCGCCGAAGCGTTGGCCTGCCAGTGGCACTGGGTGAGCGTGCTTCAGGGCGAGGCGCTGGGGCGGTACTCGTCGCTTTTTCCAAGGTTACCCTCGGTGGTGGATTTTAATTGGTGCCGACAGATGGCGCGTTCGCTGCACGAACTGCGCGGCACGCTGGTCGACGCCGGACTCGACTGCGCCGCTGTTGCGGAGTCCGGGCATGCCGAGGAGGAATGTGCCCGTTGGGCGGACTTGACCAAACTCGAGTCGGTTTACCGCGCCTCGCTGGCCGAAGTGGGCTTGCGTGACGCACACGACGCCAAGCGCGAAGCCGCAGCCAAGCCGGTCTTGCCGGACGGCATCCGTCGGATTGTGTTGCTTGGCATTACCGACCTGTCGCCGCTGGTGCAGACTGCGCTTGGCCAAGCGGCAGGGCAGGGTGTGGGCGTTGAGTTGGTGGTGTTCGGTCCTGACGGGGGCGAGGCGTTGTTTGACGACTGGGGTCGGCCGGCACCGGAGCACTGGGCCAAGCGCGAGCTGCCCTTGGCCAACGACCGGTTGCACCCATCGCTGGACGAGCGTTCACAGGCCCGCGACGTAGCCAATTGGCTGAAGCGGTACAAAAAAAATGTCTACCAAACGGTCGGTGTTGGCACGGCTGACCCGAACGTGGTTCCGCATCTTGAGCGTGCGTTTCGCGATGCCCACATCCGGCAATTTGATCCCACCGGGCAGCCAATCCGGCGAACGTCGCTTCATGCCTTTTTGCAGTCGCTGCTGGCAGTATTGCAGAGTCCGACTTTCGCAAACGCAGATGCGCTGCTCCGTCTGCCGGACACTTGGAGTTGGCTGAAGGAGCAGGATGAATCAATCGATCCAACGGCCCTGCAGCGGGGGCTGGATGAGCTGCGCCTGAAACATATCCCGGCCGACTTGGCAGCGGCGACCCGGTTGGAGTTCGTGCCACAGCGCGAGGATGAAAAAATCGGCTACCGCATCACGGCTCGCTCGGCGTTGCGTCTTTTGCAACGCGCACTTGAGCAACTCGCAAGGGAACCGTTGTCCGTTGGTTTGACCGGGTTTCTGCAAACTGCGCTGGCCAACCGCGAGTTTCACAGTGCAGATAATTCGGACGAATCCTACGTCGAGGTGGTAGCCAAGCTGAATGAACGCTCGGCCAAGCTGGAAGCTGCAGTGCCGGCCAAAGCCAAGCGCCATGCGGCGCAGGAGTTGGCGCTGGTGCTGGATGACCTCGGCCGCGGGGCTCTGTTCCCGGAGCGTCCGGCGGACACGATCGACCTGCAGGGCTGGCTCGAGTTGGCGTGGGAGGATGCGCCGCACCTGATCGTTGCCGGCGCAAACGAGGGCGTGCTGCCGGAGACGATTCACGGTGATCGGTTTTTGCCGGAGAGCATTCGTGCGCCGCTTGGCCTGCGGAGCAACGAGGATCGTTTCGCCCGCGACGCCTGGCTGCTGGAGTTGTTGATCCGGAGCAGGGGAGATGATGGGCAGGTGGATTTTTTCGTCGGCAGGCAGCGCCACAACGGCGATCCGCTCAAGCCATCGAGGCTGTTGTTTCGCTGCCCGGACTCGCAGTTGGCCGAGCGGGTGGAGCACCTTTTTGATGATTTGACGCTCGGCGAACAGCCACCCGCCTGGACGGCTGCTTGGCAACTGAAGACGGGGTCGACCAAGCGGGTGGAGCATCTCAGCCCCACGTCGATCCGGGCGTACCTTGCCTGTCCGTACCGGTTTTACCTGCGCCATGTGCAGGGGATGGAGTCGCAGGATTTTGAACTGCGGGAGCAGGACGCGCGTGGCTTTGGCTCTCTCGTACATCGGGTGATGGAGGCGTTTGGCAGGGATGAGGCCACTCGCAATTCGATTTCATCGGATACCATCTACAAGTTTTTGGTTGCCGAGTTGAAACAGGCGGTTGAAGAGGAATTTGGATCCGAGCCGCCACTGCCGTTGCGTGTGCAACAGCAGATCATCGAAAGGCGACTCCATCATGTGGCGATCGCTCAGGCGCAGGAACGGGCGGCCGGTTGGGAAATCATTGATGTCGAACGAAAGTTTGAAAAGACGCTGGACGGAATGACGATTCGCGGCACCATCGATCGCGTCGAGAAAAACACGGAGACCGGCTCGGTGCGCGTACTCGATTATAAGACGTCCAGTAAAGCCAAGAAACCGTCCGAGACGCACTGGGGAGTGTACCGGGAGGAACGCGATGCTGAAGTCGCGCCCGAGTATGCCAGGGTGGGAGCAGCTGAGACGAAAAAGAAATTTCCGCAGCGTTGGCTTGATTTGCAGTTGCCGCTTTACGCCTGGGCTATTGAGGCGGAACACGGTGGGGGTGTGGACGTAGGTTATTTCAACATTCCTTCTGTTGGAACAAACACCGGCGTCTCTCTGCTTTTTCCGTTTAGTGAGGATCTTATGACGCTCGCCATGAATTGCGCTCGTGGCGTGGTGAAGGATGTTTCGGAGGAACGATTTTGGCCGGCAGCGAACAATCCGAAATACGATGACTACGAGGCCATCCTGTTCGACCAACCGGAGAGTACGGCGGCCAAGCCGGGGGAGGTGCAGTCATGAAGCGGATTCCGAACACGATGATCCGTGCTTCGGCCGGCACGGGGAAAACGTATCAGCTCACCAATCGGTTTATCCGTTTGCTGCTGTTTGGTGCAGCGCCGGAGCGGATCATCGCGTTGACGTTTACCCGCAAGGCGGCTGGGGAATTTTTCGAGGGCATTCTGGATAAGTTGGCCAAGGCCGCAGACGACCCTGCCAAGGCGGCAGATCTGGCGAAGGACATCGAACATGCCGGGGCCGGGCAGGCGGAGTTTCGATCTGCGCTGCGCCGATTGGTGGACAGCATGGGGTGCCTGTCGCTGGGCACGATCGACAGTTTTTTTCATCGTGTGCTTGGCTTGTTTTCAACCGAGTTCGGCTTGGGTGGCCGATTCGAAATGATGGATGAGTTCGAGAAAGAGCAGGCGCGCCTGGCGGTGCTCGAGCAAATGCTGGCTGGTCGGCAGGTGAAGAAAAACGAGCAGGACGATCTGATTAAATCTTATCAACTAGCCACGGCCGGCAAGAATGACCGAGATTTCGTGGGGGCGTTCGCGAAGCATTTGGAAGATTGCCATGAACTGCTGTTGAGCGTGCCCGGTGCGGATTGCTGGGGTAATCCCGACCGCATTTGGCCAACCGGCAATCCGTGGACACGGGAGAAGGCTGACCTGACGGATCTGGTTTCAGATTGGCAATCGATGCTGGAGGGCGAGGATTTCGGGAAGCAGGTGAAAAATGCTTTCGCAAGTATTGCCGAGTACCTGATGAGTTGGGAACCGGGGAAGAATCTTTTTGAAAAATCCAAGACGATGATGAATCTCGCCTTCGACGGCTTGGGGCCGATGCATCATGGCGAGTGGGATTTCAAATTCGGGAACACAAAGAGTATGATTCAGCCCTCGGTAGAATTTGGCCACAAACTGGAGCGTGTCCTGCGCTACTGCATTGCCTGGGAATTGGAGTTGAGGCTTGCCCGCACGCAGGGGATTCACGGGCTGCTGGACGCGTTCGAAAAACAGTACGACTTCAGGGTGCGCCGGGCCGGTCGACTTATGTTTGGCGATCTGCCTGTGCTGCTAGCACCGGTTGCGGGGAGCGTGTTGCTTGGTGGTAACGGCCCGGATCGACTGGATCTCGAGTACCGACTCGATGGTGCGTTCGACCATTGGTTACTCGATGAATTTCAGGATACCAGCAATGTTCAGTGGCATGCGGTGGCGAACTTAATAGACGAGGTGGTGCAGGATGCCAGCGGCCAGCGAACTTTTTTTTGTGTCGGCGACCAAAAACAGTCCGTGTACCAGTGGCGCGGAGGCGATCCAAAATTATTTGACCGGCTTGAGGCAAATTACGGTCAGGCGCGAGAGGGTGAGTTTGTATCAGAACAGCTCAACGAATCGTTTCGCTCCTGTCCAGCTGTTCTCAAAATGGTCAATAGGGTGTTTGGTGACACCGCAATACTCACATCCTTCGACGAAGGCCGAAATGTAGCCGAACGCTGGGCGGGCATTTGGGAAAAACACGAATCCACTGACAATCGAGCCAAGGAAAAGGGCCACTCGATGTACCTTCAGGTGGATGACGAGGATGACCGCTGGAGGGTGGTGGCACAGTTGCTGGAAAAACTTCAGCCGGTCAAAAATCGACTTGAGTGTGCTATCCTCGTGCAGACCAACAAGGACGCAGGCGAATTGGTCAACCACCTTCGAGGTGCTGGACTGGGGATGCCGATTGTTGGCGAGTCGGCCACGAATCCCGGCGCGGATAACCCGCTTGGTATTGCGCTGCTTTCGCTTTTCCGTGCGGCGGCGCATCCAAAGGATCGCTTCGGCATCGGGCATCTGCGGCTCACCCCCTTGGCCAAGTTTTTGCCGGCGGACGAAAACGAATGGCAGTCGGCATTGCGGGAGGTGCAGCGTGATGTGTATCGGCGTGGATTCGAGGCGGTCGCCCGAGAATGGATTGATCGGCTCACGCCGGAACTGGACGGGTTTGGGCGCTGGAGGTCGCAGCTGTTTCTCGAGTTGACTCGGCAGTTCGATCAAGGCGGGAGTCGCGACATCGCTGCCTTTTTGCGTTTCATTCCCGCGCAGGAAATCTCTGAGGCAGCAGGAGCTAGCGTGGTGCAGGTAATGACCATTCACAAGGCCAAGGGGTTGACGTTTGATATCACCATTGTGCCAGACCTCGAGAGTAAGCGCCTAGATCAGGCGCGCAAAGAAAGCCTCCATGCGCGCCGGTCGGAAAACGGGGAGGTGGAGTGGATCATGGATTTGCCGGGCAAGGATCTGTGCCAAGCAGACGAGCCGTTGGCTGCGGCGGTGGGCGATGCGCGGTCCGAGGGGTGCTATGAGAGTTTTTGTAAGCTTTACGTGGCGCTTACCCGGCCCAGTCACGGGCTGTACGTTATCACCAGCAAGCCAAGTGGCGAGTCGCGGAACTTTCCGCGTTTGTTGACTGAAGCTCTGGCCGAGGGCGAGGCCGAGGCGTTCGAGGATGGCACTGCTCAGGTCTTATTCGAGGAAGGCAACTTCGACTGGGTGAAAGCCAAGGAGGTTGAGTCGCCCAAGCTGGTCCCGGAGCCGGAGCTAAATTCGGCTAGTCGGAGTCACGCCCGCTTGGCCAAGCGGCGCGCTTCCGGGCACGGCCCTGTGGTGCTGAGCGGCGCGCAGCTATTTGCCTTGAGAGAGCCTGACGCCATCTCATTCGGCTTGACTGTCCACAAGCTATTTGAGCAGATTGAGTGGGCGGGGAAGGAGGCCTTGGCCAAGCTGGAGTCACTCCGGGAAAAGATGCCAGCCGAAGCTGTCGATGAAGTGGAGCAATGCTTGGTTGACGAGGCCTTGGCCAAGCGCTTGGCCAAACCGAATTCTGACGTGGAACTTTGGCGGGAACGCCCTTTCGATGTGGTGCTTGGTGGCGAGTTGATCTCTGGGGTGTTTGATCGCGTCCACCTTTTCGCCGACCGCGCAGAGATTATCGACTTCAAAACAGAAAAGGCCGGCGAGGAAGCCGCCGACCGGCATCGTCCGCAATTGCAGCTATACCGTTCCGCATTAGCCAAGCTAACCGGCTTGGAAGAGTCAGCGATTAGCTGTCAGCTTTTATTTACCCATACACGCTCGCTCTTGGACGTGGGTTGATAATCTGGACGGCTTACTATACCCGACCTGTAAGCATGGATCGAATGCTGGACTGGATAGCGAAGTTAAGGAGGGGTTCGTTGTTAAAGGATACTAGCGACATGTGTGTAGGAGGAGATTGACTTGTAAGTGGATCAGAGTAACCAGGGGAAAATCAGCAAAGCAGATATGGTGTTGGCTCAAAAGAAGATCGGCAGTACATACTTTTGAAAACGAATTTGATTTTTGACTGGTATTTTTGAATTGTTCCTTAAGAATCCTTTTTAAAGAGAAAGATGTTAATTTTTCAACCAAGTTCCATCATGAAACTAAGCTTTCGCAAAATCTTAATTTGAAATTAGAAATGTATGTTATTAAAAATATTCTATTCGTAAAATTATTTTACTGCTTCCTGATTTTGTTTGTGAATGCTTTATCAAACAAATTGTTAGCTGATTGGCCTCAGTTCAGGGGGCCATCCGGTGATGGTCGTGTCAATGTAATTAGCCATCCCAAAAAATGGTCTGCGAAGGAGAATTTGGCATGGAGTCAGTCTATTTCAGGGGGGGGGTGGTCCTCCCCTATTATATTTGGAAAAAAAGTGTTTTTGACAACTGCAATCGATTCAAAGAACACCAAGCCACTTGGACATGCAGGAGGTGTCAGAAATATGCGAGGCAAGAAGCCCACTGAGCCATTTGACTTTAAGCTAATTTGCCTAAATCTTCAAGATGGCTCTTTGAATTGGCAGAAAACTATAACAAAAAAACAACCCAAGTTCTCAATACATCCTTCCAATACTTACGCAACTGAATCTCCAGTTACTGATGGTAAGCATGTTTTTTGTTACTTTGCAGCGATTGGTAAAGTTGCGGCGGTGGATTTTGAAGGGCAATTGGTTTGGAATGTTGATGTTGGGGCTTTTCCAAGCGGTAATGGATTTGGAACAGGCAGTTCGTTAACGCTAAGCAAAGGCAAATTGTTTATTCAATGTGATAATGATCAAGACTCCTTTGTTCTGGCACTGGATGTGGCTAATGGCAAAGAGATTTGGAAATCAAAGCGCTCATCAAGAACTAGCTGGTCTTCTCCATTCTTATGGAAAAATAAAAAAAGAACTGACCTTGTAGTTTGCGGTTCAGGAACGGTCACTGGCTATGACCCAGCCTCTGGAAAAACAAACTGGCGTATTACCAATGCACGCTCCGCATTTACCGCATCACCAGCCTCGGATGGTAGGTATATTTTTCTCGGCAATAGTGGGCCGATGAGTCAGGGGCCACTTTTTGCCATAGGGCCGGAGGTAAGTGAAGAATCGAAACTTGATATAACCAAATTACCCAAAGGCATTAAATGGGCAATTCAAAGGGGAGGTCCGGGGATGGCTTCTCCAGTAGTTAGTGGGGAATATCTATACGTCTGCAGCAGGGGCTTTCTTTCTTGCTATAGCACAAATTCAGGTAAACGAATTTATAAATCCCGATTACCTAGTTCTAAATCTATTGCGGCAAGTATGTGGGCTGATGATGAGCATATATTTCTTATGGATGAATCAGGTAAGACCTTTGTTGTGAAATCTGGCAAAGAGTTTGAGATCTTGGCGGAAAATCAATTAGACGATTTATTCTGGTCTACTCCTGCAGTATCAAATGGAAATTTATTGTTGCGTGGTTCAAACAAACTATATTGTATTCGGGAAATAAGAGGCATTAATGAGAAATAATCTCGTTAAGTAACTTCCTTGCTTATCTGCGGGCTATAAGAAGCCAAAACACGAAGGGTTGATTTTGGTTTTTATAGGGCTAAAAGCAGGAGGCCGAAGTTCAGTTATGGCCTGCAACGAATGTTCGAT
>CETG01172132.1_pt1 | contig 13664 bp, 9 predicted proteins | sample 361471 | NCBI WGS metagenome assembly CETG01 (sample SAMEA2622696, study PRJEB7988) | marine metagenome | isolation source: saline water (ENVO:00002010), including | reverse complement strand
TTACACAGGTCCGCTCCGCCAATCGCAGAGTCTCACCTGTTGAGAACAATAACCACAAGTCAGTCATGAAGGCTGTATATGTGGTACTTGAACCTCAATATCAAAACGCACTTACTCAAGCAGCTAAATCTCTTAATGCCCAAGATGGACCTATAGGTATTGAATTGAATGGATACTTAATAGAAGAGTTGAGAGATAAAGACAATTATAATAGTTTTAAAAATGATATTTCTAAAGCAGATGTATTTATAGCATCTTTGATATTTATAGAGGATTTAGCTCAAAAAGTAGTAGAAGCAGTAGAACCACACAAAAAGCAATTAAAAGCATCTGTAGTATTTCCTTCTATGCCAGAAGTTATGCGCCTTAATAAATTAGGAACATTTTCTATGGCTCAATTAGGACAAAGCAAAAGTATAATTGGAGACTTTATGAAAAAGAAGAAGGAGGCTGGAGGTGCAAGTTTCCAAGACTCAATGTTGAAATTACTTAATACACTTCCTTCAATACTAAAATATTTACCTGTAGATAAAGCTCAAGATGCAAGAAGCTTTATGCTTAGTTTTCAATATTGGCTAGGAGGTACACCAGAGAATCTTCGTAATTTCTTATTAATGTTAGGTAATAAATATGTTTTCCCAGAATTAGAAAATAAAGAAGAAAGAATTATAGAAATAGCAGAGCCTGAAGTATTTCCTGATTTAGGAATATGGCATCCATTAGCCTCTAATATGTTTGAAGATATTAAGGAATATCTAAACTGGACACTTAACAGAAAAGACCTTACTGATAAAGCAAAGAAAGGTCCAATTATAGGATTAGTACTTCAACGAAGTCATATAGTTACTGGCGATGATGCACACTATGTCGCGGTTATACAGGAATTGGAATATAGAGGAGCTCGTGTAATACCAATATTCTGTGGTGGCCTTGATTTTTCTAAACCTGTTGAAGCTTTTTTCTACAACCCAATAGAAAAAGTAAAACCACTAGTTGACGGAGTTGTTTCTCTTACTGGATTTGCATTAGTGGGAGGCCCAGCAAGGCAAGATCATCCAAAAGCAATTGAATCATTAAAAAAATTAAATAGACCTTATATGGTTGCATTACCTTTGGTTTTCCAGACAACACAAGAATGGGAAGGAAGTGATTTAGGACTTCATCCGGTACAGGTTGCACTTCAAATCGCTATACCTGAATTAGACGGTGCAATTGAACCTATTGTTCTTTCAGGAAGAGATGACGCAACTGGTAAAGCTCATACTTTGCAAGACAGAGTAGATGCTATCGCTGAAAGAGCTATTAGATGGTCTTCTCTAAGAATAAAACCTAGATCCGAGAAAAAACTTGCAATTACAATATTTAGTTTTCCACCAGACAAAGGGAATGTAGGAACAGCAGCTTATTTAGATGTCTTCGGTTCAATTTATAGAGTCTTATTAGAAATGAAGACTCAAGGCTACACAATCAAAGATCTTCCTAATACTCCTAAATCTTTAATGGAGGCTTTAATTAATGATCCAGAAGCATTGCAGGGAGCTCCAGAACTTTCTATAGCTCACAAAATGAGTGTGAAGGAATACGAGTCACTAACAACATATTCAAATCGATTGGAAGAAAACTGGGGAAAACCTCCAGGGAACCTAAATAGTGATGGTCAAAACCTACTTATATTTGGTCGACATTTTGGAAATGTTTTTATTGGTGTTCAACCCACATTTGGATACGAAGGAGATCCAATGAGACTTCTATATTCCAGAAGTGCTAGTCCTCATCATGGTTTTGCAGCATATTACACGTACGTAGAGAAAGTCTGGAAAGCAGATGCTGTATTACATTTTGGAACCCATGGATCACTTGAGTTTATGCCCGGTAAACAAATGGGTATGAGCGAGAGTTGTTACCCAGATTCCTTAATAGGCGGTCTTCCAAATCTTTATTACTACGCAGCAAATAATCCATCGGAAGCCACTATTGCTAAGAGAAGAGGATATGCTTCAACAATTAGTTATTTGACTCCTCCCGCTGAAAATGCAGGATTATACAAAGGGCTTAAAGAACTAGGAGAATTGGTAGGTTCCTATCAACAATTAAGGGAAAGTGGGAGAGGAATTCAAATAGTTAATGCAATTATTGAAACTTCTAAAAAGTGTAATTTAGATCAAGATATAAAATTTCCTGAGCAGGAAATCTCTGATTTAAAAATAGAAGAAAGAGACGAAGTAGTCGGTGCAGTATATAAACAATTAATGGAAATAGAAAGTAGGCTTTTGCCTTGTGGACTCCATACGATAGGTAAACCTCCTACTGCAGATGAAGCTATAGCAACTCTTGTAAACATAGCTTCTTTAGAAAGAGAAGATCAAGGACTCAAATCACTACCATCTCTTCTTGCTAGCTCTAATGGTAGAAAAATAGAAGATATCTATAAAGGAAATAATAAAGGTATTTTAGAAGACGTTGAATTAAACAAAACAATTACGGAAACATCTAGGAAGGCTGTTAGTTCTCTTGTTAAGTCTCTAACTGGTTCAGATGGAAGAGTAAGTATGAAAAAGGGATTGTTAGAAAAAATTATTAGTTTTTTGAATAGATTAGGTTTTAATATTCCATCTGCTTGGGTAAGAGTATGTAATAAAGAAGGATTCGATAAAGTAGACACTATATATCTAGACAAACTATTTGATTATTTAAGATTCTGCTTGGAACAAATCTGTGCAGACAAAGAAATGGAAAGTCTTCTCAAGGCGTTAGATGGAGATTATGTTATACCAGGTCCTGGTGGCGATCCGATTCGTAATCCAGGAGTGCTTCCAAGTGGCAAAAACATTCACGCATTAGATCCTCAGTCAATACCTACTACAGCTGCTGTTGCATCAGCAAAAATAGTTGTTGACAAACTTATAGAGAGACAAAAAGAAGAAGAAGGAAAGTTTCCCGAAACAATAGCTTGTGTTTTATGGGGAACAGATAATATCAAAACTTATGGTGAATCTTTAGCTCAAATACTTTGGTTTGTAGGAGTTAGACCAAAACCTGATTCTGTTGGAAGAATAAATAAATTAGAATTGATAACTTTAGAGGAACTAAAAAGGCCCAGAATAGACGTAGTTGTTAATTGCTCAGGTGTCTTTAGAGATTTATTTATAAATCAAATGGCCCTTATAGACCAAGCCGTCAAATTAGCAGCAGAAGCTGACGAACCAATTGAAAAGAATTTTGTAAGGAAGCATTCAATTGAACAAGCAAAAAGCCAAGGAAGCACAATAAGAGAAGCTGCAAGTAGAGTATTTTCTAATGCTAGTGGTAGTTATAGTTCAAATGTAAACTTGGCTGTAGAAAATTCTACTTGGGAAGAAGAGAATGAATTACAAGAAATGTATTTATCACGAAAAACATATGCATTTAATGCTGACAATCCAGGTGAAATGAATCAAAACAGGGAAGTATTTGAATCCGTTATGAAGACGGCTGACGCAACATTCCAAAATTTAGATTCATCTGAAATATCTCTAACAGATGTTAGTCATTATTTTGATTCAGATCCAACTAATCTTATAAAGAACCTTCGAGAAGATGGTAAAACTCCAAGTAGTTATATAGCTGATACAACTACAGCAAACGCAAAAGTAAGATCCTTAAGTGAGACAATTAGATTAGATTCAAGAACTAAACTTTTAAATCCAAAGTGGTATGAAGGAATGCTTAAATCAGGATACGAAGGAGTAAGAGAAGTAAGTAATAGACTTAATTACACTTTAGGTTGGAGTGCTACAAGTGGACAAGTTGATAACTTTGTATATGAGGAATCTAATGAAACATTTATAAATGATCCTGAAATGAGAGATAGATTAATGAAACTTAACCCCCATAGTTTTCGTAGGATAGTTGGTACATTACTTGAAGTTAATGGGAGAGGATACTGGGAAACCTCGGAAGAAAATATAGAACAGCTTAAACAACTTTATCAAGAAGCAGAAGATAGAATAGAAGGAGTTAAGACTGACGAATAGTTATTAATAAGTCCATAATTTCTCTGCCATTAATATTACCTTTTTTAGAGATAAAACGTCATGAACTCTTATCAGGTCAACTTTTTTCTCGACACATTTGCAAACAACTGCTGCTGTTCCCCATATTCTTTTTATAGGTTCAGTTTCTTTAGTAATTTCACCTATAAATCTTTTTCTTGAAGGACCTACAAGTAGAGGATAATTAGAATTTTTAAAAATCTCTAGAGAATTTATCAAAGTTATATTTTGAGTTACTGTTTTAGCAAAACCTAGTCCAGGGTCCCATATAATTTGAGTAGGATTGATCCCATTAATTATTGCTTTGTTAGTAAGAATTTCAAGCTCGCTGTATACCTCTTTAACGACATCTATGTAATTCGCCAATTTATCCATATTCTTACTACTGCCTCTACTATGAGTTATTACATAAGGGCAGTTGAAATCTGAAACTACATTCCACATCCTTTCGTCTAATCTTCCACCGCTTATATCATTAATCCAATTCGCCCCTTGATCTAAACATTCTTTTGCTACTGATGAATTAAAGGTATCCACAGAAATAATTAACTTAGGAAATTCTTTTCTTATAGAAGACAGAACAGGAACAATTCTCTTCAGTTCTTCACTTGTACTTATACTCTCAGCTCCAGGCTTTGTACTTTGAGCTCCTAAATCAATAACATCAACTCCTTCAGAATATAAAGATCTAGCTTTTAGCAAAGCATCTTTTGGATTTAAAAAAAAACCACCATCACTAAAGGAATCTGGAGTGATATTAATAACACCCATCAAGCAAGTTTTAGATCGCCAACCCTCAGGCCATAGGGGTTTAGATCTTTTTGTAATTTGCAATTCTTGCAAAACCATCTGCATCTAGTGAAGCTCCACCAACAAGAACTCCATCTATGTCGCTCATCGACATAATTTCATCTATGTTTGTTGGTTTAACAGATCCTCCATATTGAATAATTAAATCCTCTGAACCAGACCAGTTGCGAATCAAATTACAAATCCTATTAGCTTCTTTTGCTTCACAAGTTTTGCCAGTTCCTATTGCCCAAATTGGTTCATAAGCAACTATTAAATTTTGAAGATTAGTTCCTTCGAGTCCTTGCTCAATTTGTCTTCTTATAACTCTTTCTGCTTCTCCTCGCTCTCTTTGTTCAAAACTTTCTCCAACGCAGACTATTGGAATTAAGCCATGATTTTGTGCTGAAATAGCTCTGCGATTAATTTGTTCATCACTTTCACTAAAATATTTACGAGGTTCACTATGACCAACTATTGAATATTGCACTTGAAGTTCTATCAACATCATCGGTGATATCTCAGCGGTGAAAGCTCCATTGTCTTCCCAATGGACATTTTGACTTGAAAGTTGTACAAATTCATTTACAACTAATTTAGAAACTGTTGATAAAGCTGTAAATGGAGGAGCAATAACAATATGGCGATCTTTCGGAGTCTCCTTGACCAAAGGCAAAAAGTTGTTCATATAAGCACTGGCTTCAGTGCAAGTCATATTCATCTTCCAATTTCCAGCGATTACCGATTTGCGCACAATCCCCCCTAATTAATCACTAATATCCAAGCTACGATTCTAGATGTCAGAGTGACTCACCACGTAATCTTGATTCTTAAAACATACAAGATCACCAGTAAACAACTGTCTGCCACGCCTTGTCTCTACAAGACCGTTAACACTTATTAATCCTGACTGAATGATTTTCTTAGCTTCGCCACCTGTCGAAACAAGCCCCCTGATTTTAAGAAATTGACTCAATTTCATTTGACAGAACAAAATTTTTCATCCTACAGAAATTTTTGATTAGATGAAATCAAAACAAGTCATCCAATTCAAATCTCTTATACCTCTTATAAGACCAAATATTAGAGAACTTTTATTAGGCATATTTTTTATGCTGATATATGTTCTAAGCTGGCCATTATTGGCATGGTTAGCTGGAAAGTTAATACCAGCAATTGGACAAGGAAATATAGAATTAGTAACCAATATAATAATAAAAGCACTATTTGTATTTTTTATACAAAAAACGGCACAGTTCTTCCAGGATATTTTATTCGCTAAACCTGCATTATTAATAAGTAAAAAACTTAGGGTTATTCTTTTTGAGAAATTACAAAGACTTAAATTAAGTTCTATTGAAAAACTATCAACAGGAGACATTACATATAGACTAACTGAAGATGCAGATCGAGTAGGTGAAGTTATATACAAAACAATTCAAGATACAACTCCCTCATTATTTCAATTAATAGCTGTTTTGGGTTATATGTTGTTTTTGGACTGGAAACTTTCTCTGGCTACATTAATACTGGCACCGATAATCACATTGATAATAACTAGATTTGGTCAGAAAGTAATGATTACAGCTGAAAGAAGTCAAATTAAAGTTAGTCAATTAGCAAGTTTACTATCAGAAAGCATTCAAGGTTTACCTTTAATTAGATCATTCGCCGTAGAATCTTGGATACATGAAAAGTTTGATAATCAAGTTGAATTCCATAGAAGAGCAAGATATAAAACATTAAAATTACTAGCCCTACAACATCCATTTATAGGATTTATAGAGGCCGCAGGTATTCTTTTAGTACTTGCAATAGGAACATCTAGGATAAATAGTGGCAGTTTGAGTTCACAAGAATTTAGTAGTTACTTTGCTGCACTACTTATGTTAATTGACCCAATTAGTCATATTACGACTAATTTGAATGAGTTACAACAAGGTAAGGCTTCATTATTAAGGTTAAGAGAAATAGAAAATGAAGAAGAAGAAGAGATTAATACTTCCAGTAATTATTTTCAACAAGGATCACAAGCGGACATAGAATTTAAAAATGTTTATTTCGGATATAATGATCAAGTTAATGTTATAAAAAACTTATCTCTTAACATTAAAAAAGGTGAAATCGTAGCCATTGTAGGTCTATCTGGAGCAGGTAAAAGTACATTATTTTCACTTTTATTAGGTTTTAATAAACCTAAAAGTGGTAATATATTAATAAATAATAAGAATATCAATACATACAATACAAAAAGTATAAGAGAACAAATAGGATTAGTTCCTCAATCAATGAGTCTTATCTCTGGCAAAATAAAAGAAACTATAAAATTTGGAAGAGAAGCGAATCAACAAGAAATAGAGAAGTGCTCCAATTTAGCTAATGCTCATAAATTTATAATGAATACAAAAGATGGTTATGAAACATATTTACAAGAAAGAGGTACAAATCTATCTGTAGGACAATTACAAAGAATCTCGATAGCTAGAGCTCTAATAGGAAACCCAACAATACTTTTATTGGATGAAGCGACAAGCGCTCTCGATGCAGAAGCAGAAAAAGAAGTCCAATTAGGGCTTAAACAAGCTATGCAATCAAGGACTGTAATTATTATTGCGCATAGATTATCAACAGTTCAGGAGGCACACAAAATAGTAGTATTAGAAAATGGAGAAATAATTCAAATAGGTACGCACGATGATTTGATAAATACCTCAGGTAGATATAGAGATCTATGTGAGAAACAATTCATTAATGTAGAAAAATCTAATAAGTAACACAATATATAATTTGATTTTATGGTAATATTTATTTATACTCAAATTTAAAATGTCTAATTCACAGCCATCACCAAATGATCCTATACTCACATTTGAAGATAAGAAATATGATTTAAAAACATTACCAGATGAAGTTAAGGAGTTAGTAAGAAAAATGCAAGTCGCAGATGCTCAATTAAGGATGCATGAAGACACTCTTAATGTTCTAGCTATTGGCAGACAAACACTATCTGAAAGTCTTAAAACAAGATTAAAGGATATAAAACCTATTTAACATATTATGAAAGAATAATTAATAGGAAAATATCATTGTTTTAGCGCATATAAATCCTGCAAAGCATAAACATCTATTGATTGAGATTGAAGAGAAGAAATTGCCTCTACTACCGCTCGAGCTCCAGCTAAGGTTGTAAATGTAGGTACGGAATAATCTAAAGCTGCTCTTCTTAAATACTTGTCATCATGAACAGCTTGTCTACCGATCGGAGTATTTATTACTAATTTGATTTTCTCAGATCTGATTAGATCTTCTATATTTGGCCTACCTTCATGCACCTTCAAAACAGTTTGAACCTGAACTCCCGATTTAGTTAAATAGGAAGAAGTACCGGAAGTAGCAACCAGAGAAAAACCTAGTTCTAAAAGTCTATTTGCAATTGGAATTAATGAAGGCTTATCTCTATCGTGAGTAGAAAGGAATACAACTCCTGAAATAGGTAAAGCTTCTCCAGCTGCAATCTCCGACTTCGCATAAGCCATTCCAAAGCTTGACGAAGTTCCCATTACTTCTCCCGTAGATCTCATCTCTGGGCCAAGAACTGTATCTGTTCCAGGAAAACGTTTAAAAGGCATTACAGCCTCTTTAATCGCTTGCAGTGGTGGTATCGGTTCAGATGTGAATGAAATTTCTTTTAAGGTTTTACCAGCCATCAAACTTGTAGCTAATTTTGCCAATGGATATCCAGTAGCCTTAGATACGAAAGGAACTGTTCTGGATGCTCGAGGATTAGCTTCAATTATAAAAACTTTTTCATTTCCTTTATTATCTTTTTGTACTGCAAATTGAAGGTTTATAAGTCCTATAACTTTTAATGCCAGAGAGATAGATCGAGTCCATTCTTTTATTGTTATTAATGTTTGCTTTTTTAGAGAAACAGTTGGTAAGCAGCAGGCTGAATCTCCTGAGTGAATTCCAGCTGGTTCAATATGTTCCATAAGACCACCAATAACTACATTACCGTCCTTATCACACAAAGCATCGACATCTACTTCTATTGCATTCTCTAAATATTGATCTATTAATACTGGATGATCTGGTTCAACATTAACAGCTTCATTTATATAATTCTTTAATTCTTTTAAGTCATAAACAATCTCCATAGCTCTACCTCCTAGTACATAAGAGGGTCTTACGACAACAGGATATGAAATAATTTCAGCGATATTAATTGCTTCCATAGACGTTCTAGCAATTCCATTTTTGGGCTGTCTTATATTTAATTTATTTAATATTAAATTAAATTGTTCTCTATCTTCTGCTGTATCGATTGATATAGGAGATGTACCCCAAATCACAGAATTAGCTTCCTTACCGTACTCACTATTTAACCAATTATATAATTTTAAAGATAATTTTAATGGAGTTTGACCTCCAAATTGAACGATAATACCTTCAGGTTTTTCTATTTCTATTATATTTAAAATATCTTCCAAAAATAAAGGTTCAAAATATAAAGTATCACTGGTATCATAATCGGTAGAGACAGTTTCAGGATTACTATTTACCATTATTGTTGAATATCCTTCAAATTGAGATTGAAAAGATGCATGACAACAACAATAATCAAACTCTATTCCTTGGCCTATTCTATTTGGACCTCCTCCTAATATCATAACTTTTCTTTTATTATTATTAATGATTTCTGTGGAATTGATATTTATAGTTTCTCCATTATCTTTTAATTTCTGCAGAGGTCTTTCATATGTAGAATAATGATATGGTGTGGTTGATAAGAATTCAGCTGCACAAGAATCTACTGTTTTATATATGGGATTAATATCTTTTTGTTTACGATATTTTCTAACTTCAAATTCAGAAGACTTTGTAGCCCATGCTATTTGCTTATCTGAAAAGCCATGATATTTCAATTCAAATAGCATTTCTTCCGAAAGATTATTTAAACTATTATTTAGTAAAATGTTATCTTCCAATTTTATTAGATTTCTAAGTTTTGATAAAAACCATTTATCTATATTAGAAATGGAGTTTATATAGTTATCGGACTTACCCAACTTCATAGCTAATCTGATTGCAATAAGTCTTTCAGGTGATGGAATTCTCAATAGAGTATCTATTTCTGAAGAGCTAAGTTGCTTATCATTTCTATCGCAACCCCATCCTGCATAACCAATCTCCAAAGACCTAATTGCTTTTTGAAACGATTCCTCGAAACATCTTCCAATAGACATTGCTTCACCAACCGATTTCATTGAAGTATTTAAAACAGATGAACTACCTGAAAATTTTTCAAATGCAAATCTTGGAATCTTAGTAACTATGTAATCAATTGTTGGTTCAAAACAAGCAGGAGTTTTGCCTGTTATATCATTAATTATTTCGTCTAAATTAAATCCAACCGCTAATAAGGCAGCAATCTTCGCGATAGGAAAACCAGTTGCTTTACTTGCCAATGCGGAAGATCTACTAACTCTTGGATTCATTTCAATAACTACAATTTCTCCGTCAGAAGGATTAACTGCAAATTGAATATTGCTACCTCCTGTTGCTACGCCAATTTCTCTAATTATGCTTATAGATTGATCACGTAATAATTGATATTCTTTATCGGTTAATGTTTGTGCTGGAGCAACAGTTATAGAATCTCCTGTGTGAACTCCCATAGGATCGAAGTTTTCTATACTGCAGATAATTACAACATTGTCTGCCAAATCTCTCATCACTTCTAATTCATATTCCTTCCAACCAATCAATGATTTCTCAATAAGAATCTGAGATACAGGGCTTGCTTCTAGACCTTCTTTGCAAACAGAGAGATATTCTTCTTGGTTATAAGCTATACCTCCTCCACTACCTCCCAAGGTAAAAGCAGGTCTAATAATTCTAGGAAATGTATTAATTATGGAGCCTACATTTTCAGCTTCTTCTAAGTTTGAAGCTATGCCAGATGGACAGACATTCACACCAATACGATTCATTGAATCCTTGAAAAGCTGTCTATCCTCTGCTTTACGAATTGATTGAAGGTCTGCCCCTATAAGCTCTACATTATATTTTTCAAGGATTCCATTTTCAGAAAGCTCAACAGCTATATTCAAAGCTGTTTGCCCTCCCATAGTAGGAAGTAAAGCTTGTGGCTCTTCCTTTTTGATAATTGTGCTAACGAATTCGCAATTTAAAGGTTCAATATAAGTTCGATCTGCAAGCTCAGGATCTGTCATTATCGAGGCTGGATTTGAATTAATGAGTACAACTTCGTAGCCAGCTTTTCTTAAGGCTTTACATGCCTGGGTTCCTGAATAATCAAATTCACAAGCTTGTCCTATGACAATAGGACCAGAACCAAGTATTAATATTCTGGATATATCTTCACGCCTTGGCATAATTCTTAAATCCTGATTCCATTAAAAAAGATTTGCAGTTTGAGTTGATTTCCATCACCTCATATTAATTACCACCTACAATGACACATTAGCTAAATTTGTATTATTGAAATCTAAGTTATGAGCGAACTCCAGCGACTAAAAGGTTTACTACCTCCAGAAAACCAAAGCTGGGTTTTTGTAGAAGCAGCTGCAGCAATAGATCCCCCTTTAATAGCACTTGAGGAAATTGGTCGTGATGAAGTTGAAATACAAGTTGACTTAGAACAATGGGATAACCTGGCTCAAGATCATAGAAACTTACTTTTTTGGCATGAAGTTGGTCGGATTCAAAATGACACAATACCTAGAGATGGATGGGAAATGGCAGCATTAGCTATAGGACTTGGAGGAGCTATTGGTGAGTTATGGGTCCAAGACGGATTATTACTTTTAATGGCACTAGGCCTTTCAGGTTTTGCTGGGTACAGATTGTATTTAAAAAATAACTCCGAGAAAAGACTACAAGATGCAATTTCTGCGGATGAACGAGCTATTGATCTTGCATGTCGATTTGGATATAGCGTACCAAATGCTTATAAAAGTTTAGGTGGAGCCTTAAAAGAAATGATTGAAAAATCTCGGAAAAAGAAAAAAAGAACATTTTATGAAGATAGATTGGAAGCTCTTCGCAAAAGTGCAGAAAAAGCTAGAGCAGAGTTAGCTGATCAAGAAGGGTCTAGAACTTCCGTTACCAGTGAAAACGTTTATGGATAGTAAAAAATTAGCTGATATAGCAGCAGAAGCTTGTGAAGAAAAGAAAGCTCAAAATATCAGCCTTATAAGAATTGAAGATGTTTCATATCTATCAGATTGGATTTTAATAACTAATGGCCTATCAGATGTACAAGTCAGATCTATTACTAATTTTGTTGAGTTTAGGATACAAGAATTAGCTCATATTATTCCTTTAAGAAAAGAAGGGGTAAATGAAGCTAAATGGGCTTTATTAGATTATGGAAATTTAATAGTAAATGTTTTTCAACCCGAAGAGAGAAATTACTATGATTTAGAAAGTTTCTGGAGTAATGGCGAAAAACTCTTCCCAAGAAATAAATAGCTTATGACCACAACAGAATGTCCAGTACCATCTAATCAAATTCCAATAAAGGAATATAGAGATCTTACTGAGTCACTATTTTTTAAATGGCCAATAAAAGGCAAAGTATTCTTTTATAAACAACTCTTTATTAGCTGGCTAATTATTACACCAATAATAATTCTTATTTCTTCAGGTAGTCATGTATTAATACATTCACCTCTAAAGTTAATTTCTATTAGTCTAGTTTGGTCAACTGCATTCCCTTTAATTTTATCAACAAGGCATTTCTTAAGTTGGTATTATATATATAAGAGATTAAGATCAGAGAATGTCGAGTATGAAGAATCAGGATGGTATGATGGTCAAATATGGGAAAAGTCAATTGAAATGAGAGAAAAGGATTTACTAACTGCTCAATATGATATCAAGCCTATTTTAGATGTTATTAGAGAAGCCTTATTATATATATCAATAATCTTTATATTTGGTTTAATTAGTACCTATCTTATATTTGAAAACTAATGTCAATAAAGCATTGTTAAGAGTAACGCTAACTCACTAACTAATATGAGTAAAATATCTTCTCCTATAAAAGTCATTTTAAAAAGAAATTCCTCTATTGAATCTGTTCATAGAGTTCATGCAGTAATTTGTGATATCAAAGGTAGGATTTTGATTTCATCAGGAGATCCAAATTATGATACATTTATAAGATCAGCACTAAAGCCATTTCAAGCTCTACCTTTTGTAAGTAGTGGAACTTATCAACAAATTAAATGTGGAGAAGAATCATTAGCTATTGCCTCAAGTTCTCATAAAGGTACTCCAAAGCATGCCAGAGAAGTTTTTAAAATTTTATGGAATGCGGATATAGACGTTACCGATATGCAATGCCCTATTCCCAATAAAAAACAAAGCAAACTAGAACATAATTGCTCAGGGAAACATGCATCATTTCTTGCTACATGCAAAAAAATGAATTGGGAACAATCTAATTATTTAGACAAAGATCATCCAATTCAGGTTGAAATTAAAAGAAGAGTTTCTGAGATTCTAGAAATTCCAACTCAAGAATTAATTACAGCCACAGATGACTGTGGAGCTCCAACACTTCTTCTAAGATTAAACCAAATGGCTATCTTATATGCTCATTTTGGTTACTCTAATCATCAAGATTTAGAACAAATAAGAAGGTCATATATTAAATATCCAGAATTAATTTCCGGTATAGGAGGTTTTGACACTGAACTAATGAGTAGATCTCACGGACAAGTTATTAGTAAAGGGGGTTCTGAAGGAATTCAATGTATAGCAAGAGTTGGAGAAGGTCTTGGCTTAGCTATCAAGGTCGAGGATGGGTCAAGA
>CETG01188207.1_pt1 | contig 13670 bp, 15 predicted proteins | sample 361471 | NCBI WGS metagenome assembly CETG01 (sample SAMEA2622696, study PRJEB7988) | marine metagenome | isolation source: saline water (ENVO:00002010), including | reverse complement strand
TTTACTCTATTATTTACCCCCACCTGTCCTGCCAATATGACTCCATTCCCAATGATTGCTCCACCTGCAATTCCAACTTGAGCAGCAAAAGCACAGTTTTTACCAATTTTAACTCCATGACCAATCTGTACTAAATTATCAATTTTTGTACCTTCACCTATAACTGTATTTCCCACAGAAGGTCTATCTATGCAACTATTAGTACCTATTTCAACTGAGTCATTGAGAATTACACCACCTTTTTGCGGCATCTTTTTCCACTTACCACCCTCTGGTATAAAACCAAAGCCTTCTGAACCAATTACTGAATTTGAGTTTATAACACAATTATTCTTGATAATAGTATTCTCATGAATAACACAATTTGGATGAATTATATTATTACTTCCTATTTCAACGTTTTCTAAAATCACTACGCCAGGAAGAATTTGATTATTATCACCTAATTTTGAATTCTTTCCAATATAAACATTTGCTCCAATAAAACAGTCTTTACCAATAAATGATTCCCGATGAATAGTGGCTGATTTATCGGTTCCAACTTTATAATTATTCTTTTCATATAAAGACTCTAAAATTTCTGCAAATGCAATTCTTGGATTCTTAACTACGATTGTTGAAATAGATTTATCTTTAGCTAAATTTATGATTTCTGGATTATCTGAAACAATTATTACGGCTGCTTTTGTTAAACTAATAGATGCCTTGAGTCTATTATTATCTTCTAAAAAAGTTATTTCATTCTCTGTGGCCACTTCAAGCGATGCGGCACGAATTATATCTATTTCCCTGAAAATATTTGAATCTAGATAATTTGAACTTCCTTCTTTAATTATCTCAATAATTTTACTTAGTAACATTTTAGATTTTTTATTTAATTAGGTTAAAGCAAGAACATCTCTATGAACAACAATTTTAGAATGTACTCGATTCTCATTTTGTTTTAAACAAGTTTTTAAGGAATCACTACTTAATGATGTTATACCTTTAGCGATCTCTTTTTTGTCTTTATTTAATATTCTTACAGGTTGATTAGAAGCAAAATCTCCCACTACATCTATAATCCCTACCAATAGTAGTGAAGCTCCTTTATTTGTTAGAGCTAGGCATGCGCCGTCATCTAAAATGATATCTCCAACTGTATGAATGGCATGAGCAAGCCAACTTTTTTTGTGGGCAATAGGTTTTTGTAAAGGATAAAAAATAGTTCCAATTTTTTTTTCATCAAAGATTTTTTTAAGATTATTTTTATTTCGCCCATCTGCAAGTTGAACAGTAATACCACCATTTGTAGCAATCTCTGCAGCTAATAACTTTGTTGTAATTCCTCCAGTGCCCCATTGCATTTGTGAATTGCGATTATTTTTATCCTTAATTTTTTTTAATTCTTTATTATTGTAAACTTCCATAATCGGAACAGCGTCATTATTTTTTTTTGGATCCTCAGAATAAAGTTTATCAATATCAGTTAATAAAATTAACTTATTGGCATTAATAGCTAACGATACCAAAGCAGAAAGAGTATCATTATCTCCATACTTAATTTCCTCATTAGAAATAGTATCGTTTTCATTCACAATAGGGATTACATTAAACTCAATTAATTTTTTTAAAGTTTTAGATGCATTAGTGAAGGATTCTCTCGTATTAAAGTCAGTTTTAGTTATGAGTATTTGAGCAACATTATTACCTAACTTATTCATTTCTTTTTCATATAAAGCCATAAGATTTACTTGACCTACAGCAGCGGCTGCTTGCAACGATGAAAGATCATTAGGTCTTTCATCTAAAGATAATTTTTGACAGCCTAAACCTACAGCTCCACTTGTAACTAATACAACTTTATTTCCTTTTAATATAAAATTATTAATAAATTCACAGAATGTTTTGATAACATTCTCAGTAGAAGTTTTTTCATTACCTCTAAGAATACTTGTTCCAATTTTGATTACCCAAAGTTTCATTTAAATTAGAAAAAAAGAAATTATTTTCTCAATTACAAGTGTTGTATTTAATTTTATAGGTAAACCTTTTTTGTCAATACGAGAGACTAATATAGTAAATATATTACATCTATTGCCTACTACTACATCAGTAATAATCCTATCCCCAATAAATGCAATATTTTTTGTGTCTTCTTTTAAAATATCTATAACTTCCAAAATTACTTTTTTTGATGGTTTATAGGCCTTGAATTTATATCTAATACCCAATTCTTTCCCAACTATTTCAATCCTTTCTTTTGATGGATTATTACTTATTAAATAAAGAGAAAAAAATTCTTTAGACTTCTTTATCCAGTTTTTAACTTTTAAAGGTATTTTTTTTGTATTTCTACTTAATAAGGTTCCATCAACATCTATAAGCAAACATTTTATACCCTTTTTATATAACTTTTTATGAGAAATCTTATAAATAGGTATCTTTGAATCCCAATCAGCTTTTGTTAAAGTTCTCATTTTTTAAGAAGCATTTTTTTCTAATTCAATTTCAATTAGTGGTTGCACTCTATTAAATTCTTCATCCTCAATTAATAAAGCTTCCTTCCCTTCCAATTTTCCTACAATGAAAAAAGGATCTAGAGGTACATATAAACCATATTCTTCATCTAGTAAATTAAAATTTACAAGTAATTCATATGTTTCACTTTCATCATTTATTTCATCATCTTCTAATTCATCATAAATAGGTTCCTCTAATTCTCCAGAGACTGTTAAGGTAACGGCTGATCTTATTAGTTTCAAATCATGCTCCTGAAGTACCGCATCTGCATTCTTTAATAGTTGCTCGTTTTTCTCTATCTTTTCTATTAATTCAGGCTGTTCTTTTTCATTTATTTTAAACAAAGTAACAGGTGTATCGACTGGTGTTAAAAGTGCATATTCTTTCTTCTCAATATTAACTAATTGTTCTAGATAGCAAAATAATTCATTTTGATTTGAATCTTTAAGTAAAATTGTTGGTGCATCATATTTTGTTTGTTCTTTTTGATCATCCATGTTTTTATTAGCAGATAGTTATATTTTAATAATTAATTCGTTAATTAAAAAGTTATTGTTTCAACTCAGGACCTTCTAACATCCATTGTTCAAGAATTATTTTTGCAGAATAACTATCAATTAAGCCAGATTTATCTTTTTTTAACCCATATTTATTGATTGATTCCCATGTAGAACTATGTTCATTTACAAAACTAAATGGAATATTTATTTTTGTAATTATATTTTCTCCATAAATCTTACAATCAATAGCTTGTTTAGTTAGTGCTCCTTTATCGTCAAGAGGTAAACCTATTATTATTCCTTTAATATTATGCTTTTTAATATGTTCTTTAAGGATACTTATTTCAGAATAATCTTTACTTCTTTTTAATGCTGGAAGAATAGAAACTGTTATGTGAAGAGGATCACAATAAGCTAAGCCTATTCTCTTAAAACCAACATCAAGACTAATTACAGCTTCCTTTTTGGGAGGTGAGCTTTTCACTTTATTTGTATTGGGAATGGAGAAGGATAAACATTTCCCTGGGGATTTATCTTTTGTAAAATAGAATCGATTGAATTATTAATCTTATTGGGAGCTTTTATTTCACGTTTTATTAAATTATTTCTTACGAGTATTAATTCAGTTCTTTCTTCGTTATATTCAAGATCAGTTAAGAATGAATATAATTCATTATCATTAGAATATGTTTTTAAAAGAGATCTTGGATTATTTGTAGAGATTTTTTCTAAAATATTTTTAAGTATTGTAGTTATTCTACTATCCCAAAGAGTACCTCTAGTAAGAGAATAAACATTATCATCTAGATAATTTAAGTCTTTTAAAACTGTAAATATTATTTCATTATTAAAAAGTATTGAACCACAAAATTTATCGTTTCTTCTATATATATCTTTTTGATTAAGATCAAGAATATTTCTTATTAAGATGGATTCGTTTGAACGAACAAAATTAAGAATTTTTTGGATATTTTCTTTATCAATTTTAGTTAATTTATCTAATTTTTTATTAGATAAAGGGGTTTTATTTAATCTATTTGATTTAGACCAAAGCTTTACTTCCTGTAAAGGTTGAAATCCTAACTCTCTAGCGCAGGAAATTAATTCAAGATTATTTATCTCTGAATTAATTATCCAACTAGAAGTTCTTAAGTCTGTGTTTTTAATTGATTTTCTTATTAACTCTAATATTAATGATCTTTGTGTAGAGGAAATATTATTCTCAATAAGATTGGGGGAATTTATTTGTATGCAACTTTTTTTTTCATTTAATGGGTAAGTATATATGAAACCTACAATTTTCTTATTTTCAATAGCAATTATACATTTTTGTTTAATTTTATCCATGTTGCTTAGGAATGTTTTTATGTCATCAAAAGTATTTATAATGGCCATTTTATAAAACCAATTGTTATGACTATTATTTTTTAAATCTATAAGTAAATTGATATGTCTTAGATGAAGTTCCTCAAAAAAAATATTATTTATGCATTTTTGTTCTTTTATCATAATTATTTAATTAATTATTAATTCTTCTAATTAATAATATAGGGGTTTTTTGGTCATCGTTGCCAGCAGGATTATTTTTTAAGGTATGTTGGAGTATTTTATCTATTGATTTATTTGAAGAGGCAAGAATCTTTACACCCCCGAGGTCATTTACATCTACAACAGCTGAATCTATATTTAGTAATGATGAAAGTTCCTTACATATCAGATTTGGATTTTTAGGACCTAAAACTATAGTTTTGTCATATGGGATCGTTGTTCCACTAATGTCATCTATTAATGAAGCTTGTGGCCCAGCAAGTCTATAAAAAACACCTTTAATACCAACAGATTTAAATAAAAATCCAATTAAAATAGAAATTGCTACTCTCGTAATACCGATATTGTTTATTAGTAGTTGCATTCCACATGCCGTTGCCAGACTACTTGTGGGATGAAAGAAGTAACACAGAAATTTTGTAAAAACATTATACTCAAGATTCTTTGGACTTATATACCTCCCCTGCATTATGGCAAGAGGAGTTTCTCCTATAACTAAAATATCTCCTTTCTTTAAGATATCCTTACAATAATTAGCTATTGTTGAAATTGGTTCGTCAAAGGCTCCAAGTAAATTTGTTTTAATTGCTAAAGACTCATAATTCTTATTAATAGGAATATTATGAATTTTTCTTCCTTTCAAATGTTTAATATCTTTGTTTATTAAAAAAAACTTTTCTCTTTTGTTAAAACCAAAATGTCCATAATTATCCCATAGGATTCTTAACCATAAATAACTTATATCATTATTTAATTTATTTTCTACTTTTATTGTGGTAATAACTTTAATTGAGGATTTTGCCTTAATAATTATAGTTTGCCAATAGTTTTTAAGATCTTTTATTGATTCTCCATCATTAATATAAATTGATTTATCAAAATTTAACTTTATTAGGTTTTTCCCATTAAAAAAAAGTGGCTTAATTAACAAATTAGGAACCATGGTCTCTTTATTTTTACTTGTATTTATGATTTCAAATTCACATTTATATTCCGCAATATCTCTTAATTTATTATTTTTATATGAAATTTTATTTGGAACTAACTGTAATTTTGATTTTGGTCTAATAATTAAAATGATATCAAAAAGAATTAAAAGTGATATTATTAATAGAAATAAGTTAATTAATATCATTCTGATTTAATAGAGGATGATTTTTCTGAAATCCTGCTGTTATATTCATTAAAACTTTCTATCGAAAATGACGATTCAGCATAATCTATGCCCTTTATTTCACTAATAACTTTATTGATTTTATCAATATCTATAATTCCATTTTTATCATATTTTACATTGCCATCTCCATCTATAACTACAGTTTGAGGGATTAACCCATTCCAGTAAAAATTTTCTTCTTTAGGATCTTTCTGAGGTTTATTCTGTAATTCATCGGTAGTCATTGCAATTATATCTATAGAATTTCTCCATATCAAATCCAAGCCTGATATCGCTGGAGCTAAAATTTTACTATTTGAATTATCATCTAAATAAAAGAATAAAATTGAGATACGTTTATTGTTAATAGAATCTCTTAATGTAGTTTGAGGGGGTACTATTGAGCCATTACCAGCATAAATAGGGAAAATATTACCATCATAACTATCAGATGTTCTAGAAGCATTTACAGGTGTATATGAATAAAAATTTATAAAAACACTAATCAATAATAATATAAAAAATTTCATTAATTTAAATTTTACTTTTGAGTTGATTTACCTAAGCCTTGAATTATACCTCGACCAATTAAGCCAATGGCCTTTCCTAGTACTTTGGTAAGAAAAGTTACGAAAATATCGCCTATATACTTTACTGCTATTTCTATCTGAGGAGCTAAAGCATCTCTTATCTCTACAAGCAAAGTCACTTGCTTTTGAAACCATTCTAAATTTTCTAAATCTTTTTCACGGTTCTCATTTTTAAAATATCTAATTAGTTTATTATCAACTATATCAATATATTCTCTTTTACTTTCATAAAGATAAATAGGCATATAGATATTATTATGCCAACGATTATAGTTATTAATATTATTTCTAAAACGTTCGAAACTTCTTGTAGATTGTAATTTTGGATTTATTAAAAGATTTCTTAACTCTGGCCAACTAGAGCAATAATTAAAAATCTCTGAAGCTAATATGTTGCTAGTTCTAATTACCCAATTTGAGATTATTGATTCGATTAATTTGAATGATTCAGTTTCGTAAAGAGGTAATAATTTCCCATCTAAGTCAAGAGGAATATTTTTAACTATTGGATTTATAAAAACCATAGAATTATGAGATTCAGTGTCACTCTCTAAGGAATTGAATGAATTAAATATATATTCACTTAAATCAATTGATTTAGAATTTCTTTTAATTCTTAAATAACTATCGGTGATATTTGATATCGTATTTTTCTTCAGTTGATTTATTAATGAGATGAAATCATCTTCATAGCTTTTGTCATGATAGTTTTCTTTTAAATTCTTTATTAAATTATCTATCTCACTTAAAATATTACAAATTAATCTTGAAATGTATTCCTTTTTTAAACCAGAAAGAATAATTGTAGAATCTAATAATTCAAAATCTAAATTATACGCAGCATACCTTTTAGTTAACCTGTTATATATTAAATTCCATATTTCAATTGAATCCTTTTTATTAATAAATATTGTCTCCTCATTTGATAAATTATCGTCTTTCTCCTCAGAGAAAGTTTGTTCAGTATAAATTTCAAGAGAATTTCCCCATAAAAATATTAATAAGGATTTTGCAGTAACTAGTTCTCTTAGTCTGCCTCTAAGAATAAATTTATATAATTCAGGAGTTGAGTCTTTATTTAAATAATAGAAGATCTTATTAATTTCATTGTCAATTTGTTTTAAGCCTGAAGTTAATATTCTTTGATTAAAAGAAAGTACTTTTGTTTTTTTTATATTTCGTTTCTTCTTCTTATCAATATCAAATACTCTTCCTCCTTCAATTATTGTATTAATTGCTGATAAAACTTTAGTCGCCGTAGGGTTTAATAGTAATCCTTCACTTGTTAAATTTGGTAAATCTATATTATCTTTAATAAAATCACCTGAAAATATAACTAATATTTGTGATTCTTGCCATCTTTCTTTTAATCTTAAAAGTTCCAGTCTTATTAAATCTTCAGATTGATAATTTAAAATATTCCAAATTATGATATCAGGGTGTAAATTAATATCTTTAGTATTTAAATAAACATTTAAGTTATTATCTAAAGAGGTTAATTTAAGAGATAAAGACTCTGCAATTAAGCTCGGAGCAATTATTAAGATGGATCTTTCATTATTAGATGGCACTTTAATTTATCAATTCTTATTTAAATTAACTAATATATTGTCTTAATTCCAGTCCTAAAAGTATTCATAAGTAATTTATTTACGCAAAATAATCTTTTTCGATTGAAATATCATTCATTCTTTCTGATGATAGTACCTTATTTCCCTCTTCAATCGTAAATTTATTTTCGTACAAGGCCTTTCCTACTATTACACCAACTAATCCCAAACTTTCAAATTTTGTAAGAGCCAACAGATCTGATATTGAACCTATGCCTCCAGATGCAATAACAGAATGACTTGTATTCTTTAGAATTTCTCTAATGAAAATTTCATTGGGACCATTTAAGGTCCCATCAGTTTCTATATCTGTAACAATAAAACTAGCTATATTGAATTTGGAGAAATCTTTTATTAAATCCATTGCATTTATATCTGACTGCTTTAACCAACCTCTCGTGCTAACTTTACCCTTTTTTGCATCAATACCAATTATTATTCTTTTAGGGAATTTGTATGTTAACTCTTCTACTAATTTCTTATTCTCAATGACAGATGTACCCATAATAACTTTATTTATCCCATAAGAAAACAATTGTTTAATTCGTTTTTCAGACCTTATCCCTCCTCCAATTTGAATAGGGATATTTGTTGATTCTCTTATTGAGATTATAGATTTATCATTAGCTGCATCTCCTGTCCTGGCAGCGTCAAGGTCAACTATATGTATAGAAGATGCCCCTTGATCTTCCCAGGATTTTGCCTGTTCCGAAGGATTGTTTGAGAATTGTTTACTTATATTGAAGTCTCCCTTAAATAACCTTACACATTTTCCATCCATTAAATCAATAGCAGGTATTAGTTTCATAATTGATTCCTTTCATAAATTACTTCTAAGTAGTACTATTTTTAAGTAATACTAATTTAGATTACTACTAAGCTTAATAAATTTATGATTATGAAAATACTTGTAATGGGAGGGACTAGGTTTGTTGGTAAATCATTGGTTAATAAATTCCTTTCAATAGGAGCAGATATAGATATATTTACAAGAGGTAATAAAGAGATACCTCGAGGTGTTAATTTTATCAAAGGGGATAGGAATGAAATAAATGATATTAAACAAATAAACAAAAATAAGTATGACTATATTTTTGACATATCAGGAAGAGAATTAGAACAAACAAAACTTTTAATGAATAATCTAGATAATTCTTTTAAAAGATATCTTTATGTAAGTTCTGCGGGTGTTTACAAAGACAGCGATGAAATTCTCTTGTATGAGAATGATGAAATTGATCTATTGAGTAGACATAAAGGTAAATTTGAAACAGAAGATTGGTTAATTAAAGAAAATATCCCTTTTACAAGCTTTAGACCAACATATATTTATGGACCAAATAACTATAATAAAATTGAAAATTGGTTCTTTGAAAGATTAGTAAATACAAAAAAAATACCAGTCCCAGGAGACGGACTTTTGGTTACCCAACTTGGACATGTTTCTGACCTTACAGATGCAATGATTATGTCTATAGAATCGGATAAGACCAAAAATCAAATTTATAACTGTACCGGTGAGAAGGGTATAACAATAAAAGGGTTAATTTATAAATGTGCTGAAGTATGTAATATTGATATTGATCAAATTAACTTATGCTCATTTGATTATAAAAAGTTAGATCCAAAGTCTAGGAAAGTTTTCCCTTTAAGATTAACTCATTATCTTACCTCTATTGATAAGTTAAAAAATGATATAAATTGGAATCCAAAATTTGATTTATTGAAAGGATTGCAAAATAGTTATGATAATGATTTTAAATATAAATTAAATAATGTTTTTGATCCAGAATGTGATCAATTATTATTTAAATAGGAAAATAGCTTATCAAAGAAAGAATATTAAATAAAAATCCTATCCAATAAATTATTAAACCAGAATTAACTAAATTAGGTAATTGATATGGAGAAAATATTAATAACAAAGACATAAAAAAAAATAATGTTTTGTATTTTGCGAATGGCAATGCCGGCATGCCATCATTTTTTGACGCTCTAAATGCTGTTATAATAAACTCTCTTAAAGTAATTAATGATAAGGACCAATAAGGAACAATATCCTGCTTACAAAGCCAAATAAAAGGAATAATAATGATTATCTTATCAGCCAAAGGATCTAAGATTGAGCCTTCTTTAGTAATGGCATTGTATCTTCTAGCATAAAAACCATCCAAAAAATCTGTAACGCCTGCAAATAATAGTAGATACCAAACAACATTCAAATTACCCATCTCTAGTGAAAAAATTATTGGAAATATTAGTATTATCCTCATTAATGTGAGTATATTTGGAATGCTTTTAAATTTAAAGTATTTGATTGAGTTATTATTTTTCAATTATTTAAAAAGAAAACATAGATTTATAATTTTAAACTTTAATAAAAATTTATTTATATGCAAAATCAAATTTTAATAATCTCTAGCTTGTTTTTTTTCAATATCCAGTTCATCTTCCAATTGACGTATAAGTCTCGAAACAAGACTTTGGAATTCTGGTTGGCAACCTTTAAAAGCTGCTTTATGCCTTATAGGTTCATTCCTTGTTCTTAAATCTGTAAGCATTAGTTTTAATGCATCTATTTTTGAATTTATACTCATGTTTTATTTTTATTTTTACATTAATTAAATATTTTGCATAGCTTTTTTAAAAGAAATATTTATGTTTTCTTTTGAACTGGTAATCTCAATTGTTTTGTTAAATGAATCTTTATCTTTAATAGCATCTAAACAACATTTTGCTACAAGTCTTCTAGGTATAGAACCTTCAAATTGTGTATCCATTTTTGAATAATTAACATTTTGATTCTTTATATCTTCATCTTCCTTTAACCCTCCTGGTCTAATAATGGTCCATTCAAATTTAGAATTTTTTAAGAAATTCTCCCCAATTTTCTTCCAAATAAGGATTAATCCAAAAAGATTTAATGGATGAAGAAGCTTCCCTGTACAAAGAGAACTTACCAATATAACTCTTCTTATGCCAAGTCTTTTACAGCTCTCTAATTGTCTGTAGACACCTAAAGCATCAACTTTAGCAGGACCAGTTAAATCTATAGAAGGTCTTGCTCCAGTAGCAATTATTAAGGCATCTACATTTTTTAATGCATTATCTAGATCATTAGGATCTGATAAAGATATTCTTACTGCCTCAGTATCTTTTTTGGAAGTAGGAATTATGGAATTCTTTCTCAATAATTGTTTTACTTTAAAACCATTCTTCTCACATTCTTCAACGATCCTATATCCAGTTTTACCAGATGCTCCAGAAACAGCTATTTTCATAAAATATTTAGATTTACTTATATTATATAAATTGTTTTAAGGTTTTTTTGTAATAACCTTTTTTTTTCGATTTGGATATAATTTTTGGCACATGAAGCATTTTGTTCCGTCACATCCTCTTGCTGTACAATGCTCTCTGCCATAAAAGATAATCTGTAAATGTAATTTATTCCAATTATTTTTTGGAAAAGTGTTTTTAAGATCTTTTTCTGTTTGAATTACATTTTTCCCATTTGTTAAACCCCATCTTTGGGCTAATCGGTGAATATGAGTATCAACGGGAAATGCCGGTATATTAAATACTTGAGACATCACTACTGATGCTGTCTTATGCCCAACTCCTGGAAGAGATTCTAGTTCCTCATAATTATTTGGTACACTACTGTTGAATTTTTCTATGAGCATTTTGGATAAGCTATAAATATTTTTAGATTTTTGCTTTGATAAACCAAGTTGGCTTATGTGTTTATAGATATTATTCATTCCGAGTAAAACCATCTTTTCTGGATTATCAGCTTTAGAAAAAAGATCTCTTGTCAGCTCATTTACCTTTTTATCGGTTGATTGTGCGCTTAAAACTACAGCTACCAATAGAGTATACGAATTACTATGATCTAGTGGGATTGGAGTTTCAGGATAAAGCTTATTAAGCTCATTTATTATTATTGCGGCTCTTTCTTTTTTTTTCATTAGAAAACTTTATTCTTTTAATTAAAGTATAAAAATATACTCATTTTTTTCTTTAATATTAATTTCTGCTAATTTTTAAATTATCTACATGGTTTTTAGTTGGAAAATAAAAATTCATTAATTGTGGATAATTTATATCACACGTATGAAAAAAATAATTTATCTGACTGGATATTAAATTCTATTAATTTAGAAATAAAGCAAGGTGAACTTTTAGGCCTATTAGGGCCATCAGGATGTGGGAAAACAACACTTCTAAGATTAATTGCTGGATTTGAATATCCAACAAAAGGTAGAATTATCCTTAATGAATTGGAAATATCTAATTCAAAAAGAATAGTTTCTCCAGAGAAGAGAAAGATAGGGATGGTTTTTCAAGATTATGCACTTTTCCCACATTTAACAGCTTATGAAAATGCTACTTATGGTTTGAAAAATAGAAAAGAAAGTTCAAGGGTGGATTATTTATTAACAGTATTAGGTATTGAAAACTTAAAAAATAGGTATCCACATCAGCTATCTGGTGGCCAGAAGCAAAGATTAGCTATCGCAAGAGCTTTAGCTCCTGGGACACCCCTTCTATTACTTGATGAACCTTTTTGTAGTTTAGATTTAAATGTAAGGCTTAGATTAAGAAGTGAATTACCTAATATCCTTAGGGAATGCAATGCTAGCGGATTGATGGTTACACATGATCCAGAAGAAGCAATGGCCATATGTGACAAAGTTGCCGTTATGAATAAAGGTGAGATTCATCAACTTGATAAACCTCAAAAAATAATAAATAATCCAAAATCACTTTTTGTTAGTTTCTTTATTCTCGCTAATAATATTCTTAAATTACATTTTAAAGGTGAATTTATTTCTTCTGTGATTGGCAATATAAAGGTTAATATTTTTCCGGATCATGAAATAAAATTTTTATCTATTGCACCAAAGTCATTCTCTTTAGAAGTAAAAAAAGATGGGAAAGGATTAATAGTTGCAAAAGAATTTTTAGGCGAATACTTTATATATAAAGTTAAAATTGCTAATGCTAACCTAAGGGTTAGGACAAATATTGATGAGAATCACAATATAGGTGAAAATTGTGACATCACAATAATTGAAGGCAGTGAGGGCTTTCTTTTTCCAGGGGGATATAAAACAATAATTATTTAGTCGTATTTTATTTCCTTTTTCTTTTAGACGTTACCAATGATATATATTTTATAAAGCATAAGCCTTAGCCTTAGGCCTTTTTTCATTGCTAAAAATTTAATCACAATATAAACAAATTTATTTTTAACATTTTTATATTCTTGAATGACAATTTATACAATATACTGTATAATATTATTACTTCTCTCTATATTTGAAAATGTCTGAAAATAATTTAAAAATTACTTCTGAAGTTACTTTTGGAAAGACAGGTAGAGCTGTTTCTCAGGAATTAGATAAAGATCTTCTAGAGAACTTATATCATCATTTGACGATGGAACGTAGTGCGAGCGTTCAATATTATTCTATTTCTCTATGGTTCCAGGAGAGGGATTTAAACGGATTTAGTAAGTTCTTTAAAAATGAATCAAAAGCTGAAATGGATCATGCTTATAGTTTTTCAGATTATCTTATAGCTCGGGGACAAAAAGTAGATCTGCATGAACTTGAAAAGCCAATTCAAGACTGGAAGAATATAGAAGAGGTAATATCATATGCCTTTAATATTGAAGCTGATTTATCTTCCTCCGTTCAACAACTTTATTCAATTGCAGAAAGAAATTATGATTCTAGAACTAGTGTGTTTTTAGATC
>CETG01191856.1_pt1 | contig 13684 bp, 14 predicted proteins | sample 361471 | NCBI WGS metagenome assembly CETG01 (sample SAMEA2622696, study PRJEB7988) | marine metagenome | isolation source: saline water (ENVO:00002010), including | reverse complement strand
GGGTTCTAATCCGAAGAAGTGATCATCCAGTGAGATTTGTCAGACTTTCTGATCATGAGTTTTTTCAGGTGCTAAGAAATAAATTGGGCTGGGGGCTCCCACATGTTGCAAAACCTGATCGCCAATAAAATATAAATAATTTTTCTGTGAGAATAAAATTATTTTGTAAATTATTGAATATAGCTTTTATTAATCTCTTAATTATTAAAGTAGCTAATGGTCAGCAGCTTATGCCGCAATATCTTCCGATCGAGGGAATCTGGTGTATAAATGGTGGAGAATGCATAAATCTTGAAGTTGCAGATAAAGAAGAAGAGAAGTTCTTAGGCCTAATGCTAAGACCACCTTTGAATAGGTTACAAGGGATGTATTTTCTTTTTAAGGAACCCACTTTTGTAAAATTTTGGATGTATAGGACTATCCAACCTCTTGATATTATTTTTATTTCCAAGTCCCATATAATTGATATCATAAAGCAGGTGCCAATATGTAAAGAAAAACCATGTGAATATTATTCCATAAATAGTAAGGTTGATGGTGTTCTTGAAATAAAGGCAGGAGAGGTTGAAAGATTAAATATTAAAATTGGCGACAAATTTGAGTATAAAAGTACGAAATAAAAAGTCTATAATTTGTCTAAGTCTTTTAGGATTTGGTTATCTTTGCTATGAAAATAGGATTTTGTGGAACTAATCTAGTTGAATTTGAAATTGATATACCTTCCCATGACTGATGCTGTCTTATCTTTATAATATAGTTATTATTGTTGATCATTTTAGTTATCTCAGCAATACTTTCTAGCCTGACAATCGGTATTATTATTATTCCATTATGTTTTAGTTTGTTTAGTGAGAATTCTAGGATATCTAATTGATTTTTTCCACCACCACTGATTACTATTCTATCAGGACAAGATAACTTTTTTGGAATAATTTTTCCCATGATTATTTGCTTCATGTCATTTTCTAAAATTAAGCTTGGTTTAACCGAAAGTAACTCAGCATTCTTTTTTATTAAATCAGCTCCTCCTAAACGTTTTTCTATTGATAAAAGTTTAATATCAGGTCTTAACCTTAAAGCTTCAAGACCAATGCTACCAACTCCAGCTCCTAAATCCCAAATTATGCCAGAATTAGGAAGCTCAAGATCAGCTAGAATTTGAATCCTTATCTCCCTTTTTGTTATTAGTCCAGGTCTGTCTTTGTAGTGGTAGTAGAGACTATTATTAATGCCAAATAGAGGTAAATCTTTTTTGTTAATATCTATATCTTCCTTCTTTAATAGTATTACTACATGAAGGGGATGGATCTTTTGAGTTATTCCTTTAGAAGGATCAATTTGAAAAATCCTTTCTTTTTCATTGCCGAGACGTTCACATATCCAGAAAGAGTAATTACTTTCAAGATCTAAGCCTTTCAGGATATTAAGAACTAGTTCAGGACTACCATTGTTGGGATCTGTAAGTATGAATAATGATGAGGGTAGTTTCTTAAGCTCTTGAATGAGTAAACTTGGTTTCCTACCGTGAATACTTATATATTTTGCATCATTCCAGTCTCTTCCAAGACGTGAGAAGGCGATTTGAAGAGATGTTGGGGAGGGGTGAAATATAATTTCTTCAGGAGAAAACTTATTAATTAAATATCTTCCTATCCCAAACCAAAGAGGGTCTCCGCTTGCTATTAAGACTTTACTCCCGTTTGTATTGGATAACCAATTAAATAGTTCATTAGTGTTTTTTGTGCAAAATAAGTTTATCTTTCTGCTACTACAGTCATTTTCATTAAACCAATGTGGGATAATGTCAATAATTCTCTGTGGCGCAGCGATGTTATCTGCAGAAAGTATGATTTTCTTTAGAGGTAAACTAAGGTTCTTTAAATTTGAGTCATCTGTTCCAATAACTTGTATGGGAGTTTTTTCGTCTTTCATTTTTTTTGTGTCATGCATAGTTTGCTGATTTAATTAAGGTCCTCAATAATCAGTTTTTTGTTTATCTTATGGCTAGCTCTATACAAAAAGTTAATGATCAAGTTGAAAGAAGAAAAAGGCTGCATGAGCTTTTAATTGCTTTAATACAGAAACAAGATGGGATTGAGTTGGTTGAAGATGAGGCTCCCAACTTAGAGGGAAAGATGGTTTCTGGTCCTTTCGTGGATGCAGCTAATTGGTTAGACAGAAATAAGCGCATACTTAAGAATTATCAGAACCTTGTCCGTTCAGCAATAACTTTAGATGCCTTACTAGACTCTGAAACACAACTCAAATAAATTGATTTTAAGTTATGCGAACTTGGTTTAATAAAATTCTCTGTATTCTCTTTTTGTTTTTTTCCATTATTATTGTAGTTAAGCCAGTCGAAGCTCAGATCCAATCCACAGGAAATGATAAAGCTACTGAATTCCCTAGAAGTTTAGAAAGTTTGAGGGATCTTGATTACCAGACATGGCAGCTAGTAGTTTATCCCAAGATTGATGCCAGGAAATCTTTGGTTCTTAGAGTTGTTGGATATCCTGGCAGGCTTAGGATTGATCATCCTTTAAGTCTTGAAGTAAGTTCAGGCCGGAAATATTGGGAATTGGAGGATATAACAGTGGAAAATAAAAAATTATCAAGTGATACGAGACTTGCAGCAGCAGAATTTGATTTAATGCCCCTTTTGAATGATTTGAGAAATAACAGGCCTTTGCGATTGATGCTCCCAGAAGTCTTTTCTGACCTGCCAGTTCCTCCCTATTTAGTTGCTGAGTGGAGATCATTGTTGGATCCAACTGTTGATGGTGAAAAAATTTGATTTGAAAAATTCTGATTTCATCTATTTAATGAATAGAGCTATTGATCTGGCTTTACTTGCAGATGGAGATACAAGCCCTAACCCTCTAGTGGGAGCTGTTGTAGTTAATTCTTTTGGAGAGATAGTGGGAGAAGGGTTTCATGTTAGAGCTGGCGAAAAACATGCTGAAGTTATGGCACTTGAACAAGCTGGCGCCTCAGCTCTGGGAGGATCTCTTTTCGTTACTCTTGAACCTTGCTGTCACCAAGGAAGGACTCCTCCATGCACAAAAGCAATTTTGAGATCTGGAATAAAACAAGTTGTAGTTTCTATGGCAGACCCTGATCCAAGAGTCTCAGGCAAAGGGATAGAAGAATTAAGGCAAGCTGGTATCAAGGTAAATGTTGGTTTATTACAAAAAAAAGCTTCAAAGATTAATTCCTCTTTTTTGTTTCGAGTGGAAAATAAAAGGCCCTGGGGGATAATGAAATGGGCCATGAGTTTTGATGGTCGTATTGCTTTACCAAATGGAGAGAGTAAATGGATTAGTGGAATACCTGCAAGGAGTTATGTCCATAATCTTCGTTCAAAATGCGATGCCGTAATAGTCGGAGGTGGAACTCTTAGATCCGATAATCCACTCCTTACATCGAGAGGTCTTGCAAATCCAGAGCCTATAAGAGTTGTTTTTTCGAAAAGTCTAGATTTGCCTTCAGATGCACAGCTTTGGGATACAACTATTGCAAGAACAATAATTGCCTATAAAGCATCAGAAAATAATGAATTGTTGTCGAGAATTCCAAAAGGCCCAGAATTTTTACCGCTAAAAGTTTTTGAACCAAGGGAACTAATGAATCATCTTGCTTCGATAGGTTGTAACAAAGTCCTCTGGGAGTGCGGACCTGGCCTTGCTTCAAAGGCAGTTCAACAAGGTTGTGTGCAAGAAATAATAGGCGTAATTGCTCCAAAGTTGTTAGGGGGCAAAGCAGCAAGGACACCCTTAAGTGAACTTGGCATCCAGTCGATGCAAGATGTAATCAAGATTGATCAAAGGAGTCTTGAACAAAAAGGAGCTGATTGGATTTTTACCATGAGGCTGAGCTAATCTATCTTTATCTGTTGAAAACGTTCGGTACTTTCGACCAATAAACCTAACGTTTTTTCTTTGCTCCAACTAACTTATTTAGAGCTGATTGACTGATTATGCCTATTCGCCAAGATGACAACCAACCCAATAGGCGGTTTGGAATTATTAATTTTTTGTTGATAGGTTTTGGAGCATTATTGCTAATAAGCAGTTTTTTCCCAAACCAGGGGATGCAGGTTCCTCGAGTGCCTTACTCCTTATTTATTGATCAAGTTAATGATGGATCTGTAAAAAGAGCATACATAACACAAGAGCAAATCCGTTATGAGTTGACAGCACCGGAAGAGGGAGCACCTTCAGTTTTGGCAACTACTCCGATATTTGATATGGATCTTCCTCAGCGTTTAGAGAGTAAAGGAGTTGAGTTTGCAGCGGCACCTCCCAAAAAACCCAATATTTTCACTACTATTCTTAGTTGGGTTGTACCACCCTTGATATTCATTTTAGTTTTGCAATTTTTTGCAAGAAGAAGTATGGGTGGAGGAGGGGCTCAAGGTGCACTAAGTTTCACCAAGAGTAAGGCAAAGGTCTATGTTCCTGACGATGAATCAAAAGTAACGTTTGCAGATGTAGCTGGTGTTGATGAGGCAAAAGATGAATTAACAGAAATAGTTGATTTTCTTAAAAGGCCTCAGAGATATACTGATATTGGCGCAAGGATTCCAAAAGGCGTCTTATTAGTAGGCCCTCCTGGAACAGGTAAAACCTTACTTTCAAAGGCAGTTGCTGGTGAAGCCGAGGTTCCTTTTTTTATAATCTCTGGATCTGAGTTTGTTGAACTTTTTGTAGGAGCTGGAGCAGCAAGAGTTAGAGATTTATTCGAACAAGCTAAGAAGAAAGCTCCTTGCATAATTTTTATTGATGAGTTGGATGCAATAGGAAAAAGCAGGTCTGGATCAATGGGAGTTGTTGGAGGAAATGATGAAAGGGAACAAACACTCAACCAGCTTTTAACTGAAATGGATGGCTTTGCCTCCACTGATAAACCAGTAATTGTTCTTGCTGCAACTAACCAACCTGAGGTTCTTGATGCTGCTCTTCTACGTCCAGGAAGGTTCGATAGACAAGTTCTTGTTGATAGGCCAGATTTATCCGGAAGAAAAACTATTCTTGAAATTTATACTAAGAAAGTTAAGCTTTCTGATGATATTGATTTGGATAGGATTGCTCAAGCTACAAGTGGCTTTGCAGGTGCTGATTTAGCCAATATGGTTAACGAGGCTGCACTCTTGGCAGCTAGAGCTAAAAGGAACAAGGTAGAACAAAAAGATCTGAACGAAGCAATTGAACGAGTTGTAGCGGGTTTAGAGAAGAAAAGTCGTGTTTTACAGGATGATGAGAAAAAGATAGTTGCTTATCACGAGGTTGGCCATGCAATTGTTGGCCACTTGATGCCAGGTGGGAGCAAAGTAGCCAAGATTTCAATAGTTCCAAGAGGAATGAGTGCTCTTGGATACACCCTTCAGCTTCCAACTGAAGAGAGATTCTTGAATTCAAAGGAAGAATTGCAAGGACAAATAGCAACTCTTCTAGGAGGAAGATCTGCTGAGGAGATTGTTTTCGGGAAAATCACTACTGGAGCTTCCAATGATCTCCAGAGAGCTACCGACCTAGCCGAGCAAATGGTAGGAACTTATGGTATGAGCGATATACTTGGTCCATTAGCTTATGACAAGCAAGGAGGCGGACAATTTTTGGGAGGGGGGAATAATCCAAGAAGGTCTGTTAGTGATGCAACGGCACAAGCAATTGATAAGGAGGTTCGTGGACTTGTTGACGAGGCCCATGAAAGTGCATTGAATATTCTTAGGCATAATCTTCCTCTGCTTGAGAATATTTCTAAAGAGATCCTCGAAAAAGAAGTAATTGAGGGCGATACTCTTATGGAAATGCTTTCATCAAGCAAAATGCCAAAGTAATAAAATCATATTAAATACTTGACTAAAAAGCTTTTATCAACGATAAAGGCTTTTTAGTATTAGATCTATGGATAATCATAAACATGGCGTTGCCTCAGTACTTTCATCTATAAAAGGGAAGGATCTTTTATCTTCATCAGACTTAAATACTGAGCAAATCATATCTTTGTTGGATCTTTCAAAGCAATTAAAGAATAAAGAAAGAAGAATAGATCTTGGCAATAGGGTCCTAGGTCTTATTTTCACAAAGTCATCTACAAGAACTAGAGTTAGTTTCCAAGTCGCAATGGCTAGACTAGGCGGGCAGACTATTGATTTGAACCCTCAATTAACACAAGTAGGAAGAGGGGAGCCTTTAGAGGATACTGCAAGGGTTTTAAGTCGTTTTTGTGATGTATTGGCTATTCGGACATATGCTCAGTCAGAGTTGAAGGATTATGCCAAATGGTCAACGATTCCTGTGGTTAATGCCCTCACAGACTTGGAACACCCATGTCAAGCATTAGCTGATTATTTAACTATTCAAGAAACATTTGGAAGGCTCGATGGTTTGAATTTAACTTATATTGGAGACGGCAATAATGTTGCTAATTCATTAATGATCTGTGGTGCATTATTGGGAGTAAATGTTGTTGTTGCAACGCCAGAGGGGTTTGAGCCTTCAAAAGATATGGTTGAAAGGGCTAGATCTTTAGCTGTCAAAAACTCAAAAATCACTGTAATAAATGATCCTTATATTGCTTCTTCAAATGCACAAATACTTTATACAGACGTTTGGACCTCTATGGGGCAGGAGGAAGAAAGAATCAATAGAGAGAAAATATTTCAATCTTTTTGCTTGAATAAAAAACTCTTATCTCTTGCTGATCCAAACGCAATTGTTCTGCATTGTTTGCCTGCTCATAGGGGTGAAGAGATCTCCGGCGATGTTATGGAAAGCAGCTCAAGTCGAATTTTTGATCAAGCTGAAAATCGGCTACATGTTCAAGAAGCTTTATTGGCTTCTCTTCTGGGAGGGTTATAGGGCTTGCCAACAGATGATTTGGTAGGTACATATGTATTGACGAATGAAACCAGCTGGTGCTTGATTTAACCTCAGATTCTTTGACTCCTGCCCAGAAAGAGCTATATGACTGGCTCTCTGATTATATAGGGGCCTATCATCACAGCCCTTCAATCAGACAGATGATGGAGGCAATGGGTCTTAAGTCACCTGCTCCGATCCAAAGCCGACTTAGACATCTTCAGCAAAAAGGTTGGATAACTTGGAAAGAAGGTCAAGCTAGAACCCTTCAGCTTATTGGGGGATTATCTTCAGGAATTCCAGTCCTTGGATCAGTGGCTGCAGGCGGCCTAGTCGAAACTTTCGATGATGTTAATGAGACCCTTGATTTGAATTCTGTTTTAGAAAGAAGAGGAATATTTGCATTGACAGTAAATGGCGACTCTATGGTTGATGCTTATATTGCTCATGGAGATATTGTTTTAATGGAACCAGTTCTCGAAAAATCTTCTTTAAAAAATGGAACTGTAGTAAGTGCAATGGTGGCTGGTAGTGGGACTACCTTGAAATATTTTTATCGCCAAGGTTCGCATATACGTCTTGAGGCTGCAAATGAGAATTATGATCCAATTGAGTTAGAAGCAGATCAAGTGGAAATACAAGGAAAGTTACTTGCAGTTTGGAGACGAGCTTAAGAGGTTATTATCTCTTGATGTTTATTTAAAAAGAAATCCTTACAAGTTTGAAAATTTTTTCTTGTTCTCTAAATTTATCAAGCTTATATTTTGCGGTAGGATTAGAAATAAATTAAAACCAATCAAAAATTGCTTTGGAAATTTAAATGGAGATTATTAAGACAATCATTTTCTTCTTCCTCAAGCTATCGAAGAGATTTATTATAAGTATCCTAAAATTATGTGTAATAATAATTCTATCGCCAATACTTTATTTCAATAGAATAATCCCTCTGAAATATAGGTTTACATTTGGAGAGTTCTACTCTCAAAGAATTGGACAATTCGCTTGTGCATTTTATGTAAGATATGCAGAGAATTATTTGAAACTATCTAATCCTAAATGTATTTATTATCTCCCTAAAATCACATCAAATGATTTTCTGAGAGAACTTGTAGTAAGAAACTTAAATGTGTTTAGTTGGGTAAAGGTCCTGATATATGTTTCCAAAAAGATGCCATATCTTGATTGCTTAGTGGATAATTCTGTTTTTTATAATGGTAGAGATAGTAAAGGATTAACTCGTCTAACTCCAAAGCCTAAGTTTAAAACTTCTGAGGTGGAATTTTGTCATAAATGGCTTCGCTCAAATGGATGGAAGGGTATTGGTCAACCCATAATATGCTTGCATGTAAGGGATTCTGGTTATTTAGAGGAATATGGAGGATTCAATGACAATGATATTTCTTTTTGGAACTATCATAGTTACAGAGATTCAGAGATTATTGATTATAAGAAAGCAGTAGAGTGGTTGCTATCAGAGCCGCAGTCTGCTTTCGTTGTAAGAGCTGGAAAATCAGCAAATCAAAGATTAAACATATCATCAGATCAGTTAGTTGATTATCCTTTTTCTAAAGATAAAAATGATCTAATTGATATTTGGCTTTTTTCAAATTCTGATATGGTTATTAGTACAGGGTCTGGACCAGATGTTATTTCTAGTATCTTTCAAGTTCCTACTATTTATCTTAATCATTTGGTCTTGTCGGATTCATATTCTTGGTCTAAATCTCTATGGTCATCTAAACACTTATATTGGATCCACTCTGGAAAGCATCTAACATTTGAGGAGTATGCATTAGCGAATTACCATAAAACCAAAGACTATTTTAACTACGGAATTGAAATAAAGAATCTAACACCTGATGAAATTTTAAATATTGTCAAGGATGGTTGGACATATTTTATTGATAATAAGCCTATTAAAGATGATGATATAGCAGTTACTGATAGGGTGCGTGGTATTTTTAAAAACAATAAGATAATTCAGTCAGATAATCAATGGATAAATCCAGAGTGGGTTATTTCTTCAAGTTGGATTCCTGATTAATTTTCTTCTTTTGAAGCTAAAAGTTTCTAAATTAAAAGCAAATATAATATAATATTTCTGTTTGTTTTAAGTAATGTCTTATATTTATTTCTGGTGGAATCTCAAACAATAGAAAAGTTAATTAATCCTATGACTGATTCTCGACAAAAAAGGCTTTCTTAATTCGCTATTCTGGTTTGCCAATATGAATTAACACAACTAAGAAATATTTTTTGAGTTTTGCTAACGTCGTAGTAGTATTGGACAGTTTTTAACTAACAGATCTTTATGCCGTAAATGTTTCCTTCGATGCTTCTTCTCAACAATTAAACTTTGTTTCCATAATTAACCTGAGGATTCAAAGACCTTTTTTCTCTTCTTGAAATTAGGTCATCTCTACTCTTATCAAGTTTGATGGTTTGTGGCTGGTTTTCTCCACAATTACCAGAGTCAAATCTTTGAGAATAGAAATCCCTTGCGAATCATTTGCAGGGTCAATGAATCACCACTATCAAACACTCTCAATTATTTTAGATGGTAAATCTAAATTCCTTGAAGGGAATTGATGGGAATGCTTCTTAAGTGATTTGGGGCCATAGCTCAGCTGGTAGAGCACCTGCATGGCATGCAGGGGGTCAGCGGTTCGAGTCCGCTTGGCTCCATTGAATTTTTCAATTTATAGAAACCCATCTGAAGCAAATATTGGCGCAGAAAGATTAGAACTGATCAGACTTAATAGTTACTATATACTTAATCTGAATTAGACCTGAATTAATAAGCGAGGTAAAAAAAAGAATGTTGTGTCTCAGAAAAAGTTTAATTACATTAACTAATCTATGTATATCATGAATAAATCATTTAATAGAATTCTTTCAGAAAATGAATCTTTAGAAGAACAGTTTTCACACATTCCACTTCCATCTATTTTTAAATTAAGATCCGCTGTAGAAAGATTTGGGGCCGCTCATCAAATATTAAAATTATCACAAAATTTACGTCCATATTTGCCAAGATCTTTTGCATATTGGCAGCATGGTTGGTTTTTTTGGCCAGTTAAATATTCTGAAGGTCTCTTTGCTTTCGAAGTATCTTCAAAAAGGGACTATTCATTTATAGTTTCCTCTGAATATCTCTACCAATTACTTATTAAAGAAGATTACCTATACCCACAAAAAGCCCCTCTTCCATTCTACTTCACTGAAACATTAAAACCAAATAGAATAAAGAACTCATTGCTTGCTATGCCTCCTCATTCCGCAGAGAGGGAAAGAATAGAAAGTCTAAAATTAATAAAATTATATTTGGACTATCTTGTATCAATAAAATCAGATTTTGAGACCATATATGTATGTTTATTCTCGCTTGATGCTTCACCTGAACTTTGTAATGAAATAACCAAAAGAGGACTTTTCTGGGTTATTGGAGGATGGCCTGATGATCAAAATAGCTTGCAAAGATTAAGATATTTATTTGAAACTTTCGAATATGTCAGTCTATCCTGCATGTCTAGTGCCTTTATATATGCTCTTTACTGCAATTGCAAAGTTTCCATATGTGGTCCATATATAACAGAGTACTCTATACAATCTAGCGAACGTAATCAAATTGTTGTTGATGAACTATTTAGATTTCATGAATACACAAAGTTTAAGTATAAAAATTTTTTCTTAAAGCACCCAGCCGAGGGTGTTCAGAATTATTCACACGCTTTAGATGAAATAAGTCCAAAAACTAATGAAGATCCAAAAGATATAGCTAGATTACTAGGATGGAACTATCCTGAGAGAGGGATGCTATATCTTAATGGATTAAAACGAAGAATTCATCGTAGTATTTTCTTGAGCTAGATAATATTATTCACTTTCATGAGTAGATATCACTGCTTTTATGTTTTTTGCAATAATTTTTTATTCTTAGGCTGAATTCATGGCATTTTGATGGCGACTTTGTTTTTCATTTCATCATATGAATTAATCTTTAGTTGATGTTAATCCTGTTTAATCTTATTATTGAACTCTATTGAAATTTATTTTATGGAAGCTAATAAATTTGTCGCGGAAGTATATCATCGAATGGGGAAAAGAGATATTGAGGATTTGAATAGATTAAATAAACCAGTTGAGAATATAGCTCTTTTATATAGAGATTGGGAATATGTTAAGAATGATCCTGAAGTTAATAAGGCGGTATATCAGTATAAGAATATACTCCCAGCTGATAAAAATACCAGAATATTAGAAGTTGGTTATGGCAATGGCCGATTCCTTGCAGCCTGTATTGTATTGGGATATAAAAATATTGAATGTGCAGACTTTGCTTCAGCTCTAGAATCCAAATTATCAACTTGGTCGGCATCAATAAGAGAAATCCATGATATTAAAATTGATATTGCTGATTTTTTGAATGATAAAATTGAAAAGTTCGATTTTATTCATTTATCACATGTGATTGAGCATATTCCTAAATATTCACTTTTATATAATGTAGATTCTCTGTATAGATCTCTAAAAAAAGGTGGTAGTATATTAATAAGAACTCCCAATATGGAGAGTCCCAGGGCTTTATCTTTATATTTTTGTACCCTTGGGCATGAGTATGGATTTACAGTGTCTAATCTCAATAGCCTACTTAAGATATGTAATTTTGATCAGATTAAATTTTTAAAGATAGAAAATGATCGTAGATATAGAGGTAAACTTTACGTACGTTTGATAAAAAAGATTTTACTTTTTTTCAATGAAATAATGCATAGATTATTTGGCGCGGAGAGTCCTGTTTCTAAAATATATTCAGATGAATTAGTCGTACAAGCTTATAGGCTTGAACTTCCTCCGTTATTTAATCCTGAGACACGATGACGATCTATCTAAACTAGAAAATATCTTTAGTTGAGTATAAAAACCATTGGATGAAATTGCTTGGGTTAATTAATTCTGAAACTTTACTTTGTTTAAAGTAATTTCTGGAATTTTTGTAAGCCACAATAATTTTTTGTACACCCTCTATTTTCTGAATATATTGATCATTCATAATTGTATCTTCTACAGAAATTTTTCTATTTAGAGTGGATCTTTCTTGACTTTCTTTTATCTCTTCATCAAAAAACCAGCTTTTAATTCCATTGTCAAGTTCAAGAATCAATCCTATGCCCATCCCGTCTGTCATTTTATACCCAACCACTTTGCCTTTCGGATTCTTGTTTAAAATATACTCCAACGTATCTGGAATCCGGTCTTTTACTAAAGGAAGGTCAACAGTGACCTCACTCCCTATTTCAGTTAGATGGACATCTTGATTCATTGCCTTTTGGGACCTATTGGCTAAGGAGAAGAGAATCTCTGTCTCTTTTATGTGACTTTACAATCTTATGGCCTTATTCGTGGAAATATACTTAGTAGCCGGATTAGTTTGATCTCATATAAAAATATTTTACCCTACCTGTGAAATGTTAAAGTTCTTGCATTTCCTGATTTGTGGATTTCTTTTTATGCTCTAAATATTTGTTAAAGTAAGTGTAAGAGAATGCAAGATCTAAAACCTATCGGTTTTATTAAGTAGTCTTCCTAAGCTAAGAGTTTGAAATGAATGATCCTCAATCTTTCGGAATTGGCTCCTCAGTCTTGACTATTGCAATAGCTGCTGGATGGGTTGCCTTCCTACTTTTGTTAATAAGATTTCTGATATCAGGCGTCAAGTCATTATCTTCTCGATTTAAGAACAATGATTCATCCCAACGCGATAATTTTTTAAAAAAAGATGGTAAGGGTTTCTAAAAGTCATATATAAAACATGAAAAGTTTTGATGAAAAAACAATTAGAGAGAAAATCATTACCTTAATTGAAAATCACTCTGCGAATAATTTCAAGGGAACCAAAATAAGATTTAAAGAAAGATTTATGCTTTTATTGCCTTTCTTGATATTTATAGTTGGTTTTATTATGTTGAATCATCAGGATTACTTTCATAGATTTTTTGATTTAGTCCTTATATCGATACCTTTAATAGGGATAGGAGTTATAATTAATTATGTAATGATTTATTTATCTAATAAATAATTTTCTTTGATAAATAAAAATTATTTATTCTTTATACAATCTTTTTGATAGAACCTAGTTCTCTTTCATCTCTTCATTTGCAAGTTTGAATATCATATATAATAAGTAAAAAACTCCAAATATCAAGATTGCTATCATGATATTTACTGAATGAACTATTTCTCCGTTACTCATAATTGTTTATTGATTAATAAGGAATATAATATATACAGAAATTTCCTATATAGTTTTTATTTATGTGGTTGTCAAGACTATTCTTCTAAGTTTTTTAGTTTACAGCTTGAAAAGGAAAGAAAATCAGTTCGGGTCCTGCAAACATTACAGAAATTGCAATTATTACTGTTACAACTTGAACTCCTACAAATTGCTTCCATCTGTATGAAAACATTGCGGAATCTGAGTCAAGACCCCAGCCTTCTGTTGGTTCATTCTGAGGTAATCCGTAATAGAAGATTTGTGATATCTGGAAAATTATTACTGCGCCTGCAATGGCGGCTAATGGATTAAAGCCACCAATAGCGAAGGTAGCGAAAAAGGGAGAGAAAAGATTCATTAAGCTAGGTTTCTTATCCTGACTCTCCTATTAATAGCCCAATTTATCAAGTTTCTATACCACTGAGCTAATAGATCGTTACAAAATTTCCCTATTCAAGGTTCCCAAATTTGTTTTCTTTGTTCCTTGCAAAGTTGTATTCAGACGCTCCCTGCAGGATTCGAACCTGCGGCCCACTGCTTAGAAGGC
>CETG01173713.1_pt1 | contig 13686 bp, 17 predicted proteins | sample 361471 | NCBI WGS metagenome assembly CETG01 (sample SAMEA2622696, study PRJEB7988) | marine metagenome | isolation source: saline water (ENVO:00002010), including | reverse complement strand
TTTCTTAAGGGATTAATTAAGTCCCACTTTACTTCTGCTTGTATTGAGGCTTTTAATTGTGTGCTAAGTGTATTTGTAGATGAATCAGGAGTATTATATGTATATCCATCAAGATAACTAGGCAGACCATTAGAAGTAAGGCTGAGTGAAGGATATCTTGCAGCTATAGCACTTCTTAGTAACAATTTATTTTGCTCAACTTTTAATCTTTCACTTTTGAGTTCCAGGTTATTTTTTTCAAGAATATCTTCAATTGAATCTAAGCTTATTATTAGCTCTTTTTTAATTTTAACATCAGTAACTTTGTTTGGAGTAAAACTATCATTTTTTATTTTTATTCTTGATAGTGCATATCCATTATTAGAGTTTCCTATAACAAAAGTTGCTATTATTATTATTCTAGATAATTTTTTTATAGATTGAAATGACATGAATTGATTATTTAATTAATAATATTTTTTTTACCAATAGCTGCATTGACCATTTCTTCTGCATTATGGACAATTCTTATTGATATGTTAAGTATCTCACTAACTTCATGTATTGTCATGTCATCTAGAAAAATATTTTCATCTTGCTTCAACATTATAGAAGGAACTAAAAGTTCTTCTCCTAGATTTTGTTCAGAGAGACCTTCTATTAAATCTTTCCCCGTCAGCAAACCTGTAACTACTTGATCGCGCCCCCAATATGGGCTAGCTAATCCAAATAGTTTGAAGTTTAAATTTTCTATTTCATTTAATTTTTTAAATATTGGGTACAAAGCCGTTTTAACCATTTTCCCGACTACCCAACTTATAGTCTTAGGTTTTTCGATTTTTTTTGGTAAGTGTAGTGTCGCAAGATCTAATTGCTCTAAAAATGATCTAATACTTCCTACCCCATTCTCTTCTTGAGGTAGGTTTTCATATAAATTGCGAATAGGTAGCTTTTGTTCTGCTATTAAATACCATTCATCCGATAACCAGACAAAACGTGATCCGGATTGCGTTTGGAAGTGTTCTTGAATTTCTTCGACTTGTTTAATAACTTTGGATGCACATTTTTTATCTACAGGCCTCAATCCATCATTCTCAGGACGAAATTTGGTTAAACCTACTGGAACTACTGCGGCAGAGAGGATAGTAGGCCAATCACCTTGCCCATATTGAAAAAGGTCAAATAGAGTCCTATCTAATGCTTTCCCATCATTTAAACCAGGACAAACAACTACTTGAGCATGAATTTGAAGATTGCGTTGTGAAAACCAATTAATCTGATTCATTAAAAGCGTTGCTTTGGGATTTTTGAGTAACTTTGCTCTTAGTTCTGGATCCGTAGAGTGAACTGAAACAAAAAGAGGAGAGAGATGTTGTTTTTCTATTCTTTCCCAATCATGCTGTGAAAGATTTGTAAGAGTTAAATATGATCCATATAAAAAACTCATTCGATAGTCATCATCTTTGATATAAAGACTTTTTCTTTTTCCAGGTGGTTGTTGATCTATAAAACAAAATGCACAGTTATTATTGCATTGCTTTAATCCATCAAATAATGCTTCCGTAAATTTAATTCCTAAATTATCGTCGATATCCTTCTCTAATTCGATTGTATGCAATTCTCCAGTTTCATCAATTATTTCCAGTTCAATTTCCTCTTCAGAAGTTAGAAACTGATAATCAATTAAATCTCTTGGGTGATGTCCATTAATTGTGACTATCTTATCTCCGCGTTGCAGTCCAATCTCTTCTCCTATAGAGCCAGCTTCTACTGACTTAACTACAGCAGGATGAGGATATTTGAAATTAGATTTTTTGATAGCCCTTGACAAGTCATTATCAAGGATAGCGTCATTCCCCACGGAGAATTGGAATTGAAAAAGGTTTGCTTGAATTCAGCTTTTAAAAAAACCGATATATTATGAATTATTTTCAATATAAATATTATTCGTTCATAAGAGAACTGTTTATTTTAATTTTTGAATTAGATCTCGATATCTAATTCAATTTCTAAAGATCAGCATCATTTTCAAAATGATCTTTCCCCTCGTATGAAGTGATTAAATTGCTAGTTGCTTTCTATCTCAAATAATTTGTCATATTTCTATTTTTTAGGCTATTTTTTCTAAGCCGAGTACCTTGGAATCACCACCTGATTTATTTGTACCTTAATAGAGCCGCTTCTAATCGAATTAATTCCAGCTAAAAAGACCTCATTTGTATCAGAGTCATATTTGTCTACCCCCAGGGCTTTGCAGTTCTGGGGAAGTACTTGCGTTGTTTTACCAGTTTTTGTTCAGGCTCCATGGGTACATCTTTACCCGGTTTCTGCTTTATTTTTTACTGCCGTACTTTTAATGACTGGTTTTGTCTTGATTAACTTTTTCCAAGACCGCTTTATAAATATTGGTTCACTTTTAATAGGTATTAGTGGTAGTTGGCTTGGCGGATGTATTTTTTGGGGTTGGCTTAGGGCTTACCCAATTTGGCATTTGCCGGTTGAGTCGATAGCTTTGCCAATAGCTATCGCAGGATTAAATACAGCCTGGCGAATAGGAGCTGGCTTTTATTTGGCTTCATTATTGGGTACAGCAATCACAGACTTTATGATTCTTTGTACAGGAGTAATGAAATCATGGCCTGATGTTGTGAATGCTAATTTTCAGTCTGCATCTCAGCTTTTACATCAAACATCTGAACAATTAATAAGTCCACAAAATATTTTTTTGTTGATAGGTGCAGCTATTTTAATTCTGTTTCTCGCAAATTTAATGAATCAAAAAGCTTTTAATGATTCTCATTTTAGAAGTACTTGGTTAGTAGCTAGTGCAGCATTAATAACTACATTATGGGTTGATGGTTTGTTTTTTATAACGACACTTTTTGAACCTCAATTAAGTGGATTGATTTAACTTAAGGAAGTTCCCCTTATGACTATTAGAGTTAATTCTTCATCTATTCCAATAGGTCCTTGGGATGTAGTCATTATTGGTGCTGGAGCCGCAGGCCTAATGACTGCACTTGAATTGCCTAATAATTTGAATGTACTTTTGTTGAACCGTAACACTAGTAAACGTTCTTCTAGTCGCTGGGCTCAAGGTGGAATTGCAGCAGTAACTAGAGAAGAAGATAGTGATTTAATACATGCACAAGATACTTACCGTGCTGGCGTTGAATTGTGTGATTCAGATGCGGTAAATATGTTTGTGAAGGAAGCGCCGAGATGCGTTGAGCGACTCAAGAATTATGGGATGGAGTTTGATCAAAAAGATGGAATACTTTCGACCACTCTTGAGGCCGCACATAGTTTTCGGCGTGTGTTACATGTTAAAGATCGCACTGGCAGAGCATTGGTTGAGGTCTTACAAGATCAAGTCGAGAAAAGTTCGAATATTCATCTTCAACGAGGCGTGCGTGTAACCCAACTTTGGGTGGAGAATAATCGTTGTTTGGGAGTACAGATTCTTGATGGATCTATTCTTCGTTGGATTGCTTCTAGAGCTTTAATTTTAGCTACTGGAGGGGGAGGCCATTTATTTGCTAATACAACCAATCCTGCGCAGGCTTGTGGAGAAGGAATTGCTTTAGCTTGGCAAGCAGGCGCAGCTATAGAGGATTTGGAATTTGTTCAGTTTCATCCAACTGCTTTGAAGTTAGATGGAGCTCCTTGTTTTTTATTGTCAGAGGCTCTAAGAGGGGAAGGGGCTGTTTTGGTAGATAAATATGGCAATAGTCCTGTATCTGAATTATATGGAAAAGATCTTGCTCCTAGAGACCAGGTAAGCCGAGCTCTCTTTCAAGCAATGCGTAGGCAAGGAATAAATTATATGGGCCTAGATTTACAGCCTATTGGTTCACAACGACTGCAAACCAGATTTCCTTCGATTATTAGACGTTGTATAGATTTTGGTCTTGACCCTTTAAATAAGATCATTCCAGTTGCTCCTGCCGCACATTATTGGATGGGAGGAATTGGAACTAATTTAAATGCTCAGACTAATTTGCCAGGTCTTTATGCAGTTGGAGAAGTTGCTTGCACTGGTTTGCATGGAGCAAATAGATTAGCAAGTAATTCATTAATGGAGTGTCTTGTTTTTGCTAAACAATTGTCGTCAATTGAATTAGGTTTGACTTCAAAAAAATTAGAGAAAAGTTCTCAAAAAGTAGATATTTATCCATATGAATTAAATAGTATGTTTACTTCTCAAGAACTAGTTTTAGAGATTGATAGGCTTCGTAATTTACTGTGGAAAGAAGCAGGGGTTGATAGGTCTTCCCATGGGATGATGAATGCATTAAGGTTAATTAAAACTAATTTAGACTTGATTGCAAAGGAACCTTTATTAGATTTTGTCCACAACCAAACTAATGAATCAGTTTATAAATTGAATGAAGTTCAACGGAGGCATTTAAATTTACTTTTAGATTTATATCACCGACATATTACAAGTTCCTTAATGCTTAAGGCTTGTCTTTTTCGTAAAGAGAGTAGAGGGGGCCATTATCGTAGTGATTACCCAAGATCATTACCATTTTGGAGATGTCATTCCATACAAAAGCTTGGTCAAAATATATCTACTAGACCTGTTAAATAATAATTTATACTTTTAGAAATTTCTAGGACCTTTATAATCAACCATATCAGCTAATTCATCAAGGGATAATGCTCCAGATGTAATTTCTCCATTAATCTCCCAAGAAGGATATGAGGTTATACCTTTTTTCTTACATAATAAGCTTTGGTTGTTTTTTCCATCTTCAGCACATTCTACAAGTGCTAATTTTGAAACTGCTTCCCTACCAAATAATTCCTTTTGCAAGGCACAATATTTGCACCAATAAGCAAAATACATTATTGCCCCTTGGCTATTAAGATAAGAGGCTAACCTTATAGCATCTAAATTACTTTCTCTTTGAACAAGTGGAGGAGCGTTTGGATCAATTTGTTTACTTATATTAGAGTTTTTTGGATCTACTGAAGATGACCATATTAGACCACCGAGTAATACTACTAGCGATATAATTATTCCTTTAAATAGTAAATCACTAGGTTGATCCCAGTTGCCACCAATTAAAGTTAAAATTAAAATAGTTATAGAAATAATAGCAGATATAGTACAAAATAAACAGAAAGCTTTAATTTTAAATATCATTATTGTTAAAAGTAATAAACTAAAAGTTGTCATCGAAATAGATACAAAAAATAAAATCCACCAGCTCATTCTCGATAGATTATTTGTATTTTCTTTTAGTCCAGGAATAAAAGGAATTATTGAAATTAGAAGAATCAAGGAATATCCAATTAAACCAGCTAGTGACAAAGGAATAGATAGATTATTTCCTTGTATAAGCGTCCCCCAGGCACTATTTAAAACTTTGTCGCATCCTTCCGCACCACCTGGACAAGATAAAGCTCCAATCAAGCCCCATTTATTTAGGGTTATTGAACCAGTATCAATCAAACCAATAGTAGATAAAATAGCAATTGCTATTCTTGCCCATTTGTAACCTTGGTCTTGGCGGCGACGACTTTTTAGTCGAGTAGAGCCCATGTCTTAACAGATATTTTCTCTATTCTTGCAGGCTCTAGGTATAAAGTCTTTGTATAGTAATTTTTAGACTTTCAGGTTAGTGTTTTAGATTAATTTGATTGCACGAAGTGCCTTAGATATTAGAAAAGCTGCTCCAAGACCACTAGCTAGGATTAAAAAATAAAAAATGATTCCCATTTTAAGACTCCTTTTATGAATTCGATAAGCTTAGTCTATAAAACACTTTAACTTACCTGAGAGGTTTTTTGGAATTAGTCTTGTATATAGGAACGATTTTCTTTTAAACATTCTTCTGCTTTTTGTAATTCTCGTCCCAAATAAAGTGCGTGATCAATTTTGCTTATTGGGGCTAGTGTTATTTCTTCGGTTATTTGTATTCCTAGCTCTTTAGCACTTTTACCCTTATAGATTGATAACGGTTGACGCTTGAGTTCTCCCCTACATTGGATTGGTTTTCCAGTCTCTGGATTAATTGCTCTACCTTGTTCATCTATATCATTACTGTAATGTTCAAGAATAATTTCATTTGATTTCTGATCTAATTTGATTAGAAAATAACCTTTGGGATCTAGTTCAATAAATCTTTGAGATAGTTTCTTATCCAGAATTTCAATTGTATTTGAGATTTGTGCATCTTGAAATTTTTCAATCATGGATTCATTTCAAATTGAGGCAAAGAAATTTTTCAGAGTTTATATAAGCTGATTAAGAAGAAAAGAAATAAGCAAATACTTCTATGTTAAATATACTTATATATTTTATTTCATACTTCTAAAGAGGAAGTATTGTTACTAGATCTTAAACTTATATCAACAAGAATCCTACGTTACATAAGAATTAATTACTATTCTTCTTTAAAAGAAGATCACTGAACACTTGATATTTTTAATAATTGAGGAACAATTCTTATAGGTAACCTATAAACAGGATTTCAAGTATGGTTTTTCCATCGATTAGGTCATTTCAAGAGATAACTCTTATCAACTATCCTAAAAACCATAGTTCTTTACAAGACAATTTCAATCCTTCAAGAAAAGTTTCAGACCCTTTGTATAAATCATTTAAATTCTCCTCTAAAAAATACTTAAGGAATTTGAGAGCAAAGAAATATAAAACGTATCAACATCCTATTGCTTCTTAAGTATGTATGTGAAGTTTCTTGCTAGCTGTAAGTTATGTATGAATTGGTATGAGGTGAAGAAATTTAACCCTTTCTCTTTTCTTATTAACTCAAATCAAAATTGTATGTATTGTGGAGCTCATCTTCAATTAAAAAAGTGGGATAATCGAACTTTAAGCAGTGACAAAGCTTTTTAAGATAAAAAATACAATAATGTTTACTACTATAAAAGAAATATAAACAGTTCCTGGATTTTTTAATCCTTCAGGAGCAGTTAATTCGATACCAAGAAAACGAAAAACTGTTTGAGAACCCTTATCTTTATAATTTAAAATTCCTTTCGCATACCAAGGCTTGTTTTTTTCTTGATTTGCCTCATTTGATTCGTCCATTTTTGTTGATGTTAAATTCCCTTATTCAAGATAGTTTTGGTTGCTCATATTTGAATGGGACTTCATTATTTGTAGCCTTTATTTCTTCTTTCATTAAATCATTTACTTTTGGTAACCAAAGCTTAATTAAATTATCCATTGTTGGCTCATACCATCTATGAAGACTTATTTGCTCCTTAGCTAAAAAACCTCTTCTTTTCTTTTGATTACCTCCAGCTCCAGGATCAAAACTTTTAATTCCATTTTCTAAAGCCCATTCTATTGGAGAGTAGTAACATAATTCAAAGTGAAGAAAATCAATATCTTTATTGCTTCCCCAATACCTACCCCAAAGTCTTTGTTGATTTGTTATGCATAAAGACATAGCTATAGCATCAGACTTATCTTTATCATGAGCAGTAAATAAAACAATGTTATCTCTATGCTTATCTAAAGAAAGTTCTTCGAAAAATTCTTTTGTTAGATATTTGCTTCCCCATAAACCCCATCTTGCGCAGTGATTTGTATAAAAATCATACATTAAAGCCAAACTTTCTAAAGTTATTGACTCACCATTTTGCACAGAAACTTGGATACCACATTTCTTAATGTAACTCCGTTCCCGTTTTATATTTCTTCTTTGATTTGAATTAAAATGTGATAAGTAGTCTGTAAAATTCTTATCATTTTCAGAACACCATAAACTATTTTTATTGATCCATAAAGAACATCCAGCTTTTTCAGCATAGATAGACCACTTTTTATCTACATATAAGAAATTACAACTTAGAATATTATTATTTATACAAAATTCATCAATTCTTTCGATCATTAATTTTGTGAGTTTTTCTTGATCTTCTCCATGAGCAAATAGGAATCTATAACCTTCTATAGGACTAACTGGACTCATCCCAATTAATTTAGGATAATAATTTAATCCTAATTTATCTGCTAATTGCAAAAATTGTTGGTCAAATATAAATTCTCCATAACTATGCCCTTTAAGAAATAGTGGTGCAATCGATATTAGTTTTTTTTTATACCAAATAGATAAATATAAAGGCTGCCAACCATACCTTGCTATTATACTGTTTGATTTTTCTAGTGAATATAACCAATCCCAGGTATAGAACGGAATAGAATGATTACCATCTAAATCTAACCAGTCTTTTTTGTTAATTTCCCTAATAGTAGAATTCCATTTAGAAGAAAAGTTTTTCATTTAGATTAACTAAATATATTATTTTGATTATTTATTTCTATAGTATCTTAGCATAATCTCATTATTTCCAAGTAATATGTTTTCTTTTAAAACCCATGAATCTGATTTAGAAAGTACCTTAGGTAAATTATTAATTTTTTTTGGAGTCCATATAATATCTCCACCAAGTAACTTGGGAACAATAGTTAATTGCAACTCATTTATTTGATCTTCTAATAAAAGAGATTCTATTAATTTTGCACCACCTAAAATAAGCAAATTTGAGATCCCAATGTTGGAAAGATTCGACAGCATTTCAGACCAACTCTCTTTCAAAGGTATTATTCGATCATAAATATTTTTATTATCGATGCTTTCACAACTTGTAATTAACCAGCGAGAAATTGGCTGGCTAAAAAAAGGAAAGTTATTAGCGAATCCTTTCTGATTGCTAATTACAATCGAAGTTGGCTGTTGTGTTTTTTTTTGCCTTATACGATCATTTATTAATTTTTCGTTATGAATAAGGCATGTACTTTGATGTTGTCTAAGTGTTTCTCCTCCCATCAAGGTCGCATCAGACCAGGATAAGGCTTCTTCTAAGACTTTTCTATCCCCTTCTTTCCCAAGTTGAGTTTTATCTCCTTTAAATTTTGCGATTCTGCCATCAAGACTGATCGCTAAAACAACTCGCACCCAGAACTTTTGCAAAGTAATTAATTCGTTAATTTCGTTTCTAATATTGTCTTTTTATCCGTGACTAAAACTGGAGATTCTGCATATACTTCTGCTGCATTATTGGGGCTTTCCTGTAGTTTGATTTTATGCAATTGTGCTCCAAGAGATTTTATAGGTGTATTCAATAGGTCAGATATATATAGTGCGATATTTTCTGCTGTTGGAACGCATGTAGAAAAGTAAGGGACATCTTTATTTAAAAATGTATGGTCAAAAGGTTCTACGATTAAATCCTCAACAATTTTTTGCAGTTCTGAGAGATCGCAAATCATTCCTGTGCGAGGGTTGATTGTTCCTTTTACTGTTATATCCACTAGGTAATTATGCCCATGGCCATTTGTGCGAGCACATTTGCCGAAAATCTTCTCATTTTCCTTTTGAGGTAGATCTTCTCTAGCAAGGCGGTGAGCTGCCGCGAAATGAGTTTTGATAGTTAAGTATGCTTCCATAGAAAGGCCTGAATAATCTGCCCATAGAGAAGGATTTTCATATAGGCGAATAGAAATAAGTGGTAAATGTGAGTTTAGACGTTTCCAGATTATTCGAACTAATGATTCTGTGGTAGGTAAACAACCTTCTGGTTTAGAAATGTCAAACTCAGGCCATACATTATTTAGAAACTGAAAATCTAGCTGGCTTGTTATTTCTTTTTTTATAGCATGTTTAACATTGGATAAATTTAGAACCATTCCATATTCATTTAATTTCCCTGCCATGGATACAATTAATTCATAATTATGACCATGTCCAGGACTAATTGAACAAGGGCCAAAATACAGTGAGTTTTTTTCTTCAGATAATTCTGGTAGCCAGTAACGATGACTTGCGCTGAAGCATGCTCTCCTTGTTATTACACAATCTCTTCCTACACCGTTTGATTGTTGGGATGTGATTTTAGTCATTGATTTTGCTCACATCTCATGCAATTGTAATAAGTGAACTTCTGCTCTGCTTGTGATAGGAGAGATAATGTGAGCTCAGTATCATTAAACCAAAGTTTAGGTGGTCGTAACCTCTATTTGATAGGAATGATGGGTTCGGGTAAGACGGTTACTGGTCCTCCACTTGCTAAGAAATTAGGATATGGATTTGTTGACTCTGACAATGTAATTGAAAAAGTAGCTGGCAAGTCAATTACTCAGATCTTTGAGGAGGATGGTGAGAGTACTTTTAGAGAACTTGAGACCAAGATCTTTCAAGAAATAGCTAAACACTATGAATTAGTAGTTTCTACTGGTGGCGGAGTTGTTATAAGGAATCAAAACTGGGGTTTTTTGCATCAAGGCGTGGTTATTTGGATAGATCCAGGCAGAGATCGTTTATTGGAAAGACTTCAGTTAGAGAATGCATCCCGTCCTTTGATAAGAGATGGAGATCCATTAACTTCATTAGATAAGATACTTAAAGAAAGAAATTGTTTATATAAGGAAGCTGACTTACATATTGCAGTTGAAGATGAGTCCCCTGAAGAATTAGCTTTGTTGATTGTTGAGAGATTACCTTCAATTATTAATTCTTCGAGGGATCAAGTCGAACGGCATACCACTGAATAGTGAACCCTGGCTTGATTGATAGTTCACAAGAAGTATCTAGTAAATATTCAGCGGCAGCTTCTAAGGAAGGTTTTTGTTTCAGGTCAGGTGTTAATTCTTCAATTTTTTTCAACCAAGCTGATAGCCATGACAAAGTTTCTTGAGCAGTTAAAAATCTTTCATCTACTCCAGGTTCAAGTACTACGAAATTATCCATTTCTCTTAATAGAGGGTCTGACATGATAAAAAATTCTTTTTTAAGACTTTCCTTTTTTATATTTATATTGATTGCGCAACAAGTAGTTTGGGCTGAAACAATTTTAGATAATTCAAAAATAGATTCTTTGTTTAAGCGTAAATTAGATTGGCCAGAGTGGTCTCTTCCAGGTCCTTTCAAATATTCTCAATTAAAAAAAGATTTAATATATCCTTCTTTTTTTCAAGGTGATTGGAAAGTGATTAGCATTGAGTTAAATCATACTGGACCTAATATAATAAGTTATTTGGTTAGATTTAATAAGGATTCATTTGGAAATGTCATTAGTGATAGGACCTATAATTCTATGTCAATAGGGAAGGAAATTTTTGGGAATGAATTGTTAGATGTCAAAATTGACCCTTTATCTCCTAATCGTCAACTAGCCATTTTTAAGGATTCGGAATTTTTAGAGACAACAATTATTGGTAGAAATCAAGGGTTTAGTAGAGATGGTATTTATTTAACAGATGAGCTTTCATTACAGAATTTTCATTCTTCTTCTTCTACTTCAAGAATTAATCAAGTAGAAACATTGAGCCAGTATCAATATTGCAAAGATTTAGGAATTCATTTTCAGAATGTCACTGAAGATCCAATATGTGCGGAACAATGGCAAGCTATGTATATAGAAGAAGGTGAATCTTTATTCCCTAAACTTTTTAGAACTAATCATTTTCGATTGATTTTGATCTCTCCAAAGGATCAGATTCCATTAAATACTTTTCCAATTGATCTCTCCAATGAAAAAGAGTTTTTAGTTCAGGGTGATCAATGAAGCCAAGGCATCCTTTCCCTATTAATTCTCTTTCTGCAGAAGGTGGGAACTTTAAAAGTGATAATTGAGCAGCGACTGCAATATCAGCGAAACTAATATTGCTACCTACAAGGAAATTATTTGATTCAATTAATGTTTTTAATTCCTTAAGGCTATTAAAAAGATTAATCTCCTCTCCTTCATTGAATAATTCTGATAAATCTCCAATAATTTTTGTAGGGATTGTATTAACCAAATTTCTTACCAATTTTGGACTCTCTTTAGGTAAAAGGGCATTGATTAGATTGGAATCTTTTATAGCTGCTTTAATCAACGAATTTCTTGCAGCATTTGCAAGAGTCGTATCTGCCCAATCTTCAAATAGATTAACCAAAGCAGCTTCTTTGGGATCATCTGGGATTAATTTTGGTTCTGGATGAAGCTTTTCTATATATCGAATAATTCTACTTGAATCACTAATCACAGTATTTCCATCAACTAATACAGGAACTTGTCTTTGACCAGATAACCTGAAGATAGCTATTTGACCAATTCCAGGAGAAATTTCAATTACTCTATAAGCAATCTTTTTTGCTTCTAGAACCATTCTTACCTTGAGGCAAAATGCTGATTGGTGAAATTGATTGAGTTCCAACATAGTGAACCTTCTTATGGAACCAAAGGTAGTAAGAGTAGCTATTAAATACTAAAATTGAGCATCACAATGGGTGAATTTTTTTCAAATGTTTCGCGCTACCCTAAATACCTCATAACAATAATTCTTGGTGTATTTACTTCCGCTTTAGAACCTTTAATCAGAAGGAGTAGTAATCCAATTACTGCTATAGCTATTATTGGAGCAAGCATCAGCGCGTTAATTACTGTAGCTTTCTTATTAAGAGAAATGGTTTTCCCAATAACTTAACACTAAAAATGGCAAATAATAGACGAGTTGAGAAATTTTCTGCTTTGATCAGAAGAGAAATAAGTCAATTACTGATTAATGGAATTAAAGATCAAAAAATTCAGCAAAGCATGGTTTCAATTACTGAAGTAGAAGTCTCAAATGATTTGCAATATTGCCAGGTTTTTGTGAGTCTTATAGGAGATGATAATGCTAAGGAATATGTTTTATTAGGATTAGATTCTGCAAAAGGTTTTATTAAAGGTGAGTTAGCAAGAAGACTAAAAATGAGAAGAGCTCCAGAAGTTGTATTTAAATTAGATAAAAGTATAGACAAGGGTTCATCTGTTTTGACTCTTTTAGGTAAATTAGAACAAGAAAGAAAGATAAAAGAAACTAAAAATTTACTCGAATAATTATTAACTCCTGGATTCTTTTACCTTTCTCTATTCAATTATCTATAACATCATAAATATTGGAGAAAATTATGGAAAACAATTTATTTTTAAAAGATAAAACTATACTTCTTACAAGAGCTGCTAGCCAGCAGGGTGAAGCAAGACGATTATTTCGGGGTCTTGGTGCAAGAGTTTTAGATTTACCCTCTTTGATTATTGGACCTCCAGATCAATGGGATCAATTAGATGACGCCCTTGAAGATTTGGTGAATTTTCATTGGATAATTTTTTCAAGCAGTAATGGAGTGGAATATGTAGAGAAAAGGTTGAGAGAGAAGAATTCTTCGCTGAGCAATTCTCCAAAAAGTTTGAAGTTCGCAGTTGTTGGTCGTAAAACAGCTTGTTCCTTAGAGAAGGTTGGCATTAAGGCTGACTTTGTTCCCCCAGATTTTGTAGCAGAGAGTTTGATAAATAATTTCCCTATATCCGGAGCAGGTTTGAGAATGTTGATTCCGCGAGTCCAAAGCGGCGGAAGAACTATTCTGGCTGAATCTTTTCGAGAAGCTGGGGCAGATGTGGTTGAAGTCCCCGCTTATGAATCTAGCTGCCCTACAAATATTCCAAAATTAACTGCAGAAGCAATAGCTAATTACGAAGTAGATGCTATTACTTTTACAAGTAGTAAAACTGTTATTAACACTTTTAAATTAATAGAAAATTATTTTAGTAATGATTGGCCAGAAAAACTTAGACTTGTAAAGTTAATTTCAATTGGACCTCAGACAAGTTTAACTTGTAAAAAGTATTTTCAAAGAATCGATAAAGAAGCAGAAGATTATGATGTCAAGGGTTTGGTTAATGCATGCTTAATTACTATTG